>SDBU01000439.1_pt1 | contig 58607 bp, 42 predicted proteins | sample 2277071 | NCBI WGS metagenome assembly SDBU01 (sample SAMN10397929, study PRJNA504765) | marine sediment metagenome | isolation source: marine sediment core GS08_GC12, 126 cmbsf | place: Arctic Ocean: Gakkel Ridge, Loki's castle | collected 2008 | reverse complement strand
TGGAATTATCTTAGCAAATAACGTTGGCATTGGAGATACAAGTCCGGGCGGATTGTTAACTCTTAATTCTACTGGTAATCTTGTCTTCGGTGATATCAATGACGCAGTTATAGACGATATGGAATCTACGGCCGACTGGACGGAAGAAGATAATACTTATACTCCAGCTACAGACGAAACAACAATAGTTAAAATGGGAGTAGAAGCAATGAAGATTACTACAGTCCCATCTTTTTCAGACGGTGACTATATTAGAAAAACACTAAGCAATGTAAATTATTCAGCCAACGATAGAATAGGTTTCTGGATCAGGGCTACTCAAACAGGACAAATCATATCTATCCAGATTAATGACACAGGAGGAGGAATAGAAGACCACAATATTACAATTTTAGAAGCTAATGAATGGCAATATGAAGAATGGGATATTTCAGGCATAGCTTCAGCCGACAGAGATGTAGTAAATTATATTCAATTCTTAATAGATGATGATACTGACAATCCCGACTTTTATATCGACCAATTAAGATACTATGACAAAGACGACAGGTCAGGAGAAATGTTTGTTGATGGATCAGGAAAAGTTAATTTAACTTCAGGGAATGGATACGAATTATATACTAACATTACTTCTAGCTTGCCTTCTTTATCTATTGGTTCTGCTGTTGTTCAGCTCAATCAGCCTTTAAGTGTTGCTGTGGGAGGGGATGTGGGGATGTCCTATGATCTGTTGTTTGCTAATACAGGATTATCCACAATTTCTTCTGAGGGTGCTTTACAAATTTTAGCCGGAGATCCAAATCATGCAGAAAACTTAACTTTAGGAACTCAAGGCACTGGCGATATTATTGTTGATATTGAAGATAGCAATTCAACTTATGGTGGCTTTAAGGTTCTAGGATCGGATGGTTATGTCTTCCGAATTTCACCAGATGGCAATGTCGGCATGGGGACTTCAACCATAACTTCAGGTTATAAATTGCAGATTGTAGGAGGAGCACTCTGTGTTGATGATGCCACCTCAAATTGTCCTAGCTCACCTACTGCTGGATCTATTTATGTTGAGAATTCAGTTGGTACAGGAAATGTTTCAGCCTTTGATATCGCGGAGTATTACCCTGCTTCAGAAGAAGTAGAACCAGGTGATTTATTAGTAATTGACAAAGAAAATGAAGGAATGGTAAAGAAATCAATTCAAGCCTACGAATTTTCACTAATTGGAGTGGTTTCGAGTAATCCAGCTATTGTGATGGCTGAAAATAATATCACTTTTGGAAAAAACATTGGAGAAAGTTCTGATCCTCTAAAACCTTATGTTGCCTTAGCTGGTCGGACGTTGCTCAAAGTCTCAACAGAAAATGGTCTAATTGAAATAGGCGACTATTTAACTTCTTCTTCTCAACCAGGAGTGGCAATGAAAGCAACTGAGCCAGGAGGAGTGATTGGAATGGCCCTGAAGTTACCTGATGATCAACCAATAACTCGATGTACCACCACAACTGTTGAGAACGAAGAAACAGGTGAAACTGAAGAAATTGAGGAATGCATTGAAGAAAGTAAAATTATGGTTTTTATTAATCTTGGCTGGTATGGTGGTCAACTTGATGAAAACGGTTTGCTCTTTACTGAAGAAGAAATAGAGCAAATGGGCGTTTCTGAGGAAGATATTACCAATTTCGTTAAAAAGATTAAATTAGTTTTTGAAAAACTCGGTTTATTTATTGAAAATGGAATTCTCAAAGTAAAACAGTTGGTAACTAATGAAATTACTGCTAAAAAAATTCAGATTGACAAAATTGAGATGGTTGATCAGATAACTGGTGAAATTTACTGTAATTGGATTGAAAATGGTGAATGGATCAAAATTAAAGGCGAATGCTCATCTGCCGAAGATCCATCAGGAAGAGATGTCTCACCAGCGCCAGAACTTCCAGTTGAGGAAGAACTTCCGCTTGAGGAAGAACCTCCAGCTGAGGACCTTTGTGATACAGCTCATCTGAATTTATGTACAACTCAAGCTGATTGCGAGTCTGTCGGTAGCTACTGGTATGACGGTGCTTGTAATGCTGAGGAACCTTTTACTGAAGAATTACCCGTTGAGGAACCAGTTGTTGAGGAGGAACCTCCTGTTGAAGAGCCCTCAGCCGAAGAGCCTCCAGTTGAAGAACCAGTTGTTGAAGAAGAACCTCCAGTAGAGGAGCCTGAACCTGAACCTGAACCTGAACCTGAACCTGAACCTGAACCTGAACCTGAACCACCCGTAGAAGAACCTCCCTCCGAAGAACCCTCTGTTGAGGAATCCTCAACAGAATAGCATTACAACTGGGGATAGGCCAGGCCTATCACAAGGAAAATGAGCATGTTGAAGTTAAATAAAATAAAAGAAATAGTATTAGATGTATTATTTCCGAAGTTCTGTGTAGGTTGCGACAAAGAAGGACAATATATTTGTGATAAATGCCAGATTTTTCTTGGAGAAGCGTCGCTTATTTGTCCAGTTTGTCAAAAATCAAGTTTTACAGGACAAAGACATGAATTTTGTTCTGGGAGATATGGATTAGATGGTTTGGTGGGAGTTTGGGAATATGAAGGCATAAGCAGAGCAGCTCTTAATGAGATAAAATATAAATATATTTTTGATGCAATATCTGAGTTTATGAAAAATGCTTTTAAAGTAATGAAAAAAGATGTATTACGTTTTCAACCATTTCTTTCTTTCCTACAATCAGAGGATGTTCATATTAGTTATGTGCCAATGTTCCTGAAAAAAGAAAAACGCAGAGGATTTAATCAAGCGGAAATCATAGCAAAAACAATTAATAAGATAATAGAAAAAGAAATTACTTCTTTGTTAATAAAAAATAGAGATACATTATTACAAGCTAATTTAAACAAAGAAGAAAGAATAAAAAACGTGAAAGATTGTTTTAACATGCTACCCGACTTATCTTTTATACCACGCAATTTAGTTTTAATTGATGATGTTTGGACTACAGGAGCCACAATGAAAGAGTGTTGTAAAATATTAAAAAAAGCCGGAGTTCAAAATATTTGGGGCTTCACCTTATTCCGCACAGTATGAGTAAAGTTATTGATATAGAAAATAAAGAATATCCAGAATTATTAAAAAAGATAAAGGACCCGCCAAAGAAACTTTATTATAAGGGAGATTGGAATTCAGAGATTTTTGAAAATTGTTTAGCTGTTGTTGGAAGCAGAAGAATGACAACTTATGGAAAGCGTGTAGCAGAGCAACTTGTAACTAAAATAGCTGTAACTGGAATAACTATTGTGTCTGGATTTATGTACGGAATTGATGCTACAGCTCATAGGGCAGCACTTATGAGTAGAGGAAGAACTATTGCCGTAATGCCATGTGGAGCAAATATTATACATCCGGCGTATCAAGAAAAACTCTATAATGACATTTTAGAAAACAAAGGATTGATTATTTCAGAATTTGAAGATGATTTTCCTCCTGATATTTGGACCTATCCCAAAAGAAACAGAATAGTTGCCGGATTGTCTAAAACAGCTTTAATTATAGAGGCGGGCGCTAAAAGTGGGTCTTTAATAACAGCAAATTTTGCAAAAGAATATGGAAGAAAAGTTTTTGCAGTGCCAGGCCCCATAACAAGCAGTAATTCCGTAGGAATTATTCAATTATTAAAAGAAGGAGCTTCAATAGCAAGCAGTGCAAAAGATGTTTTGGAATATTATAATTTAAAGAGCCCTGATTTAATTGCGAATAGAAAAAACTCTAATTTCGGCGAATTAGAGAAAAAGATATTATTGCAGTTAAAGCAGGAACCATTGGAAATAGATGTGCTGGCAAGAACATTTGGAATGTCAGCTCCAAAAATTGGGACCACTCTTTCTTTAATGCAATTACAAGGTTTTATTTCTAAACAAGGAAATAAATATTACATATGTTAATTAAAGTATCTTCAGCACTAAATATGGGATTAGAAACAATGGGGGTAGATGTAGAGATAAATGTGGCAAATAGAGGATTGCCCGGTTTTGACATTGTTGGATTGGCAAGTAAAGCAGTTGATGAAACCATATCTCGCTTAACACACCATGAAAATATAGTTCAATAATTAATAATCATTAATCAGTAATTAATAATCAATTATCAATAAATCAATGAATCTAAGAAGTCGGAAAATATCAATAATACTAGGAATAATGGTGGTTTTGGTTGTGGTTGGGACTGTGGGGGCGTTGAATGGTTGGTGGGGTGGTGGAGGAAGCATTCCTGAAGATACTTTCACTCGAGGATTGGCCGGTTATTGGAGTTTTGATGAAGGTGCTGGACTTATAGTTTATGATGAAAGCGAAAACGGGAATAACGGGACGATTAACGGCGCCGGCGGCAGTTCTGATTGGCTTAGTGGTTGGGATCAACGAGTTAGAATTAGAATTGACTATAACGATATTGATAGTAATTTATCTAATTTCCCCGTTTTAATTTACTTGAGCGACTCATCAGGCCCAAATAATGATGATGTGTCATTTGTTTTTGATGAACTTCAAAGCGATGGTAACAGCAAGAAGATTGCGGTGACTGAAAGTGATGGCACTACTGAATTATATGTTGAAATTGAAAAATGGGATGACGCTTCAGAAACAGCTTGGTTATGGGTAAGTAAATCTGATTGGACGATTTTAAGTGGTAGCTATACTGACATTTATTTGTACTATGATGCAGATCATGCTGACAATGATACTTATGTGGGAGATGCCACTATAGGTGATAGAGGCGGACCAAGAGAGAATGTTTGGGATGACGATTTTATCGGAGTATGGCATTTATCAGAGTCTAGTGGAACAAGGTATGATTCTACATCTTACGATAATGATGGGGCATTACAAGGAGTCCCAATATTCACAAGTGATGCCCAAATTGGCGCAGGAGTCTACATTGATGGTGTGGGAGATGGTTTTGAGGTTGCGAGTATGACTAAAAGTGCCACTGCTCTTACTGTTGAAACGTGGGTTCAACCCAATAGTACGGATGGAGGAGGTTTTGAGAGATGGCTTTGTTTTGGTCCTGCTTGGAATGACTCTGAATGGGTATTATATGCAAGATATGGACAATTAGATGCTTCTATTCACTTCGGAATAAATAATGGCACTGTTGCTGATTACTTGAGGGCAGGAAATATTACCAGGGATGACGCATGGCACTACATTACAGCGACCTTTGATGCTGGAGACATAATTATTTATCAAGACGATCTTGGCAATGTTGGCAACGTGACTGCTGGCAGCAGCTCTATGGGACAAGCCGATACTGAATTAGGGTTAGGCAATGAGAATGACCAAGGAAGCGACACAGAGGCTTTTTTCGATGAGATGAGAATTTCAAAGACTCCGAGGAACGCTGCTTGGGTTAACGCTACTTACGAAACTGAAATAGATGATTTGCTTGATTTTGGGAGCGAAGAAATTGAAAGTGGTGGTGTTACAACTTGGACCACTGGCAAAATCGGCTCAGCTTATGATTTTGATGGAACGAATGATTATGTGAGCCTTGAGGCAGGTGCCGACGCTTTAGATATTACCGGAGACATAAGCGCATCTTTATGGTTTTATCCCGATGATTTAGACAGTATTTTAATTGATAATCGTTATAACTTTAGTGGCAATGAATACGGGTATCATCTTCAAACTGAAGCTGATGGTACAGTTCTTTGGTCCTCTCATGATGGAGCAACAAATGCAAATGCAGCATGTGTAGCACACAGTACAGGAACTATTACTGCAAATCAATGGAATCATATTGTAGTAACCAAAGCCGGAGATAGCACTACAGTTAACTTCTATATTAATGGTCAACCAGCGGGTACAGACACAGTAGCAGCGACAGGAATTGCATATTCTGGTTCTTATACGACTCGCTATATAGGAACTGCAAGAGATTCTTACACATATAGCGGTACTTACGAGTTTGGTAGCAAGCAATACACAGATGGTAAAATCGAGGAAGTCCGTGTATATAACAGAGCTTTAAGTGAAGCTGAAATCCGCTTCCATTACAGTCGTGGAGGACCAATGGGGTATTGGAAATTTGATGATGGTTCAGGTCAAAGAGCTTATGATTCAACTTGGGATAATGATCGTTGGTTCGATGATTGGAACTATCGTAAATCTCATGTAATTGAAAGCACCAACAATTCAGGACCTAATTATCAAATGAAGATTATAGCTCATTATGGGACAAGCACAGATAGTGGAGAAGATGTTTATTTAAGCGGGAATTCTAGAACAGATTTTGGTGATGTAAGATTTACAGGTAATGACGGTATAACAGAACTTGATTACTGGCAGGAAAGCGTAGAGAGCTCAGACTTCTCTATTTTCTGGGTTGAAGTGACGGACGACTTTAGTAACTCAGACACAACAATATATATTTATTATGGAAATAGTAGTGAGACGACAACAAGCAATGGAGATAATACCTTTTTGTTTTTTGATGACTTTTTAGGCAGCTCCTTAGATCCACAATGGGATGACACGGATGGCACACCCTTGGTCACTGGCGGTTGGATTGTAATGTATTTAGGAGATGAGATCAGGGATTCTACACCAAGTTGGCTGTACGATGTACGTTTACATACACGAGTTGTCAGCGAAGCAACCGATCAGAGCGTTGCAAGGTGGGGATTGAGTAATAGTGCAACAACGACTACCTTCTATAACGACTCCTGTGCTTATGAAAATCATACAGGCATTAATATAAATACGGTGGTTAGAAACAATGGGAGCTCAATGGGTGAGGACGCAGTTAGCTCGGGTTATGGAGCAGGTGTGCCGTACATAAGTCAGATGAAATGGAAAAGTGGAAGTATTGAATTTTGGTTCGATTCCGACACTACAACACAAACAACTTATGTACCTACTGAAGCTCTGAATCCAAGAATGGAAGGAAACGACGTTGACGATTATGTAGCGTTCGACTGGATATTTGTGGCTAAGTGGGTTGATTCAGAACCTACTCATAGTATCTGGACAGAGGAAGAAGAGAGCACAGGCTGGCTCGGTGGCTCAAGTGCTGTTGAATCTAGTGATCCAACCTGGGTTAAAGGCAAATTTGGCATGGCTTTGAATTTTGATGGAGATAATGATTATGTTGATCTCGGAGAAAATATTATTGTGGAAAATACAGACCTTACTCTGTCTGCTTGGGTATATCTTGAAGATCTGACTGTGGATGAAAAGACCATTATTTCAAAATACGACTCTTCAGGTAATTCTGAAAAATCATTTCTCCTGAGAGTAGATGACGTTAGCGGAATAATAGAATTTTTTACACATGATGGATCGTTACAGAAGTGGAAAAGAACAGCGTGGAATACAATATCTACAAATATGTGGTATCATGTTGTAGTTGTATATGACGAAAGTGAAAATGATGCACACATATATGTTAATGGTGAATTGAAGCCAAATAGCGAAGCTGACGATGTGCTATCGAAAATCCAGGACACAGACACACCAATTACAATTGGAACATGGTTTACTGGTAACGACCCTTTTGAGGGTAGTATCGATGAAGTTCGCATCTATAATTATGCCAGAACTCATAATGAGATTCGCTTAGATTACAATGCTGGGTTTGCTACCAGATTTGGCCCACACACTTCGTGTGATGATGACCCTGGTGCTTGTATGACAAACGGCTTAGTTGGATATTGGGCAATGGATGAAGGGGCAGGAACCACAGCAGAAGATGCTTCAGAAGAAGGAAATGACGGAATTTTAAATGGTGCTGATTGGACTACTGGTAAAGTCGGTGGAGCTTTAGAGTTTGATGGAGTTAGTGATTATGTTATTAGCGGGGATATAGATTTAATAAATAATTTTACAATTTCAGCGTGGATAAAACCTTATGTTTTGAATGATAGTTATATGAGAATTGTTCATAAGAACGGGGCTTATACTTTCTGGATAAATGATGCAAATAGCTCGTTAGGAGGATACTTCTACCAAGAACCCAGTGGAGGAGATTATTATTGGGCTAATACTAATACGCTAACTGCTGACGAATGGCACCATGTAGTTATGGTTAAATCTTCTGTTGACGGATTTAGTATTTATGTTAATGGAAAAGACGAAGGTGGTTCTTCTGGCTTTACTGGTGATGTTAGAGAAAATGACGTTAATGTATATATAGGAATTGATGAAGATGAGACTACCTATGATTTTGACGGCAAAATTGACGAAGTCCGCATCTACAGTCGCGTCTTATCGGCCACAGAAATTCGCTATCATTACAATAGGGGAGAACCAGTGGGGTATTGGAAATTTGATGAAGGTTCAGGAACACTAGTTGGTGATACTACAGATAATATGAACAATGCCATAATTCATGGGCCCTCGCTGGACCTTGATGGAACTAATGATTACGTTGTCATCCCAAGTGCCCCTGATTTAACAACCGCAGAAGGATTTACTATAGAATTTTGGTTCAAACCAGGCGAAGATTATACTACAAAAGCAAATGGTTGGTATGGTGGCGTTGGTAGCTCAAGCTGGTATAGGGGGTTCTTTCTTGGTTGGAACGGATGGAGTGATAGTTGGAGTTTTGGAGTAGAGACATCTGGTGAGCAGAATAACAGGGGTTATCTTCCTGGCGGAACATATTATTCAGGTTATTGGTACCATATTTTAGTTACATATAAAAATGGAAATGCCAAAATATGGGAAGACGGAGAGTATTTGGGTGATTTGGATTTAACATTTTCGCAAGATGCAACGGACTATAATCTGAATTTTGGCAACGTATATCGAGGAGGATTTTTGAATGGTTTAATAAATAATGTACGTTTATATGATAGAGATTTGTCAAATCAAGAAGCCCAAGAACATTTTCGAGGGGTCTTTAAAAATGAGTCTAATCTAGTTGGTTACTGGCCTATTGGCGAAGGTTCAGGGGATGTTGCATATGACCACTCAGTCAATTTAGACCATGGAAATTTAGGCGGCGACGACAATTGTCCTGCCTACACAGGAAGTGATGATTGTCCAGATTGGGTTTCAAGAGAAGGGCCTACTTGGACGACCGGGAGACTTGCAAATGCTTTAAATTTTGATGGAAATGATTTTTTAGAAGTCTTCGAGAGCGATGGATTAGATTTTACTGGAGAATTTAGTTTTAGCACCTGGTTTAAATTAGAGAATAACGCAGTAAATTATCAGACTATTTTTTCAAAAGGGAGCGGCAACACTACAACATATTGGGCAGACATAAGAAGCCCGTCTCAATCTATAATATTCGGTGGATATAATTCTGGAGCAGGTATCGCTTATACAACATATGCCACAGGAGGATTGGTTGAGGACAGATGGTATCACCTATCGGGAACCTACGATAAACTAAAGTTACGTATTTATTTAGGTGGGCAATTAGTTCACTCAGCAAGCGAGACAGATGATTGGGTAAATAATAATGATAGTTTAGCTTTGGGTTCTAGGGGACTCAGTTCTAATTATTTTTATGGATCTATTGATGATTTGAAGATTTATAATTATGTTAGGAGTGATGAAGAAATCAGAATAGACTACAATGCTGGGTTTGCAGCCAGGTTTGGACCGCATTCAGATTGTGATAAAGATCCTGGTGCCTGTATGACCAACGGTCTAGTGGGTTATTGGAATTTTAATGAAGGAGCAGGCACAAAAGTTGAAGACCAGTCAGGAGAAGGTAATGACGGAACCTTTGTTAGTAATCCTGTTTGGGTTCAAGGCAAAAAAAATATGGGATTAGAGTTTGACGGCATAGCTGACAGAATTTCTGTTAATCATAATTCAAGTCTTGCTATTGAGGATGCAATTACGATAGAAGCATGGATTAATCCAGATAGTTCTGGAAATAACCGAGCAATAGTGAGGAAAGTTACAAGTACTGATGGATTTGAGTTTAGGTTGTATGGAGCAAATCCAAATCTTTACTTCCTTGTTAGAGAGTCCAACGGAACTCTTGATGCTGTTACAGGTACGTTGACTATTGGAATCGATGTCTGGACACATGTGGCCGCTGTTTTCGACGGAACAAAACTTTATCTTTATGTAAATGGTGAAGAAGACAATTCTGATACAAGTAGCTCTGGTTTAAAGGCGACAAACACTACCTCTTTAGGTATTTTTAGAAATTCTTACTGGGCCACATCTGAATATTATTCTGGTTTAGGAGATGAGCTTCGTATATATAATAGGGCTTTGTCAGCAACAGAAATCCGTTATCACTATAATAAAGGAGGACCAGTTGGATATTGGAAGTTTAATGAAGGTGAAGGCCAAATTGTTTATGATAATACCGATAATAATAATGATGGAACCTTGGGCGCTACCTCTGGCAGCGAAAATTCTGATCCAACCTGGGTTGAAGGAAAATATGGAGGCGCCTTAAGTTTTGATGGAAGCGATGATTATGTGAATGTAGGGAATGATAGTAGTTTAGATATTACTAAGGTAATTACTATTGGAGCATGGATAAAAGGGAATTATACTGTCGCTTATGATGGAATAGTTACTAAGTATGCAGGAACAACTGATCAATTTCAATACCTTATCCAAAGCGAGGCAAACACAGGCAAAATTCAGCTTACATATAAGCATGTAAGCAATTCTAATGACTGGACTATGACAGATGAAAGTTATGCTGATGGACAATGGCATTATATTGTAGGCATTATAAATACGATTGAAGGCAAGGAATACATCTATGTTGATGGAGCTTTAAGAAAGACAAAAGTAACTACGGCTGGTGAGCCTATGATTTCAAATGATTCAGACCTTTTGATAGGAGTAAGAGAGGATCAAATGACCCAAGTTTTTCAGGGTCTCATTGACGATGTTCGCATCTACAATTATGCCCGTACTCCAGCACAAATCCTTCAGGATTACAACGCCGGCTTCAGCATTCACTTTAAATAAATAAGTCGATAGTCCGAGTCTATTTCAGTGGTCGATAAGCCGAGCCTATCGACCAATAAAAAAGATGAGAAAAGTAAAATTCGAAAAAGATAAAATTTATCATATTTTTAATAGGGGTGTAGAGAAAAGAGATATTTTTATGAATGATTCAGACAGGTGGCGTTTTTTACAAGGATTATATTTATTCAATGACGAAAATTCCTCTTTTAGATTATTGTGGAACCTAGAAAACAGAGAAAAGGGCTTAAATTTTAAGACGATTAAAGATTTTTTGAAAAATAATCTTACAGAAAGAATTCCTTTAGTTGAAATTATGGCTGATTGTTTAATGACTAACCATTTCCACCTAATTTTAAAAGAAATAAAGAAGAATGGCATTTCTAGATTTATGCATAAATTGGGAACAGGATATGCCAAATATTTCAATGAAAAGTATGATCGGGTTGGTGGTTTATTTCAAGGGCGATTCAAGGCAGTTTTAATAGAAAAAGATTTATATCTTCAATGTCTTTTAGTCTATATTAATGTGTTGAATCCGGGGTAGTTGATTGAGCCAAACCTGAAAGAAGAAGGAATAAAAGACATGGATGCGATTATGAGATTCGCAGAAGAGTTTCAATGGAGTACACACAAAGAATATTTAAACAAAAGAGATTCAATTATTATTAAAAAAGGCATTTTGGGTGAATTATTTAAAGACCCAGAGCAATATAAGGAGTTTGTCAAAGATGTTTTATTGACTAGAAAGATTTCTGATATAGATAATCTTATCTTAGAATAATTTTTTTGGGGATAAGCCCGGCTTATCGTAAATACAGCTCATGGAGATAAAGAAGAGGAAAAAATTAATAAATCAATGAATTTAAAGAATAAGAAAGCAATATCAATAATTCTTGGAGTAGCCATTACAATGGTTATTGTTGGTGTAGTGGGGGCGTTGAATGGTTGGTTTGGGGGTGGGGCGAGTATTCCCGAGGATACTTTTACGAGGGGGTTGGTTGGGTATTGGTCAATGGATGAAGGGGATGGAGCTTTAGCTTTTGATAGTTCTCCTTATGGAAATAATGGAATGATTAATGATGGAGGTTCGGGAAATCCTGTTTCCTATTGGACGTTTGATGAAGGTTCAGGACAAACAGCATATGACTCTATTGGCTCTGATAATGGTACTTTAGGAGCAAATTCATCAGAAGCAACAGATGATCCTGTTTGGATTTTTTCGGGTCGTGTTGGGGGAGCTTTAGAATTTGATGGAAGCAATGATTATGTTGATTATGGTGGCGTAGACGTATCAGCAGCCTTTACTTTGGAAGCATGGGTGCTAAATAAAGGAGATAACTATAATAATGTCATAGTTGGAAATTATAGTGGTAATGGTTATTCCCACAGAAGATATACTTTGGAGTTTTATGGTAGTAATATTGCTGTAGGTTTAGCAAATGGAAGCACAAATGCCAATAAGTCAAGCACTGATTTTACTTCTACAACACTTAATAAATGGCATCATGTTGTAGGAACTTATGATGGAACGGATATAGAATTATTTTTGGACGGAGTATCAAAGGGTGCATCTACTCCTGGTTTTTCTCCAAGTGCAGGTAGTTACTATAAAATAGGAAGTTCAAAGGATAGCTATTATTTTAATGGATTAATCGATGACGTTAAGATATATGATTATGCGAGGGATGAGGAACAGATTAAGAGAGATTATGTTGAGAGTTATAAATCAAAATGGGTGCCGGGAAAAGTTGCCGGAGCTATGCAATTTGATGGAGTGGACGATTATATGGAAACAGATTATACGACCCTTCCTACTGCTGCTTTTTCCATGGAGTTTTGGTTCAATAATAAAGCAGATCAACCTAATTACCAACATCCATTGGGAATAGATGGACAATACATAACTTTTTATATAGCACCAGATGGTGGAACAATGTATTTCAAGCTTGGCGGAGCTATAAATTCTCAAACCACAATTTTTGATCCCAACCTGGATACTTGGTATCATGTCGCGACCACTTTTGACGGAACAGATTACAGAATTTATTTAGATGGAAATTATGTAAAAACGTGGAACCAATCAGAACAAACTTTAACAAATCATATTTTAAGGTTGGCTACTGCAAATATCGGCTCTAATGAATTTAATGGTTTATTAGATGAAGTTCGTATTTACAACCGAGCGTTATCGGCTGAAGAAATCCGCTTTCATTACAATCGGGGAGGGCCAGTAGGTTATTGGAAGTTTGATGAAGGTTCAGGAACCTTAGTAGGTGATATTACAGATAACATGAATAATGCCATAATTCATGGGCCTTATTTAAGTTTTGATGGCGGAGATCATGTAGAAGTTACTGACAACGCAAGCTTAAAACCAAATCAATTTAGCGTTGAAAGTTGGTTTAAAATTTCTTCAGCAACTTCTTGGCGCGTTATAACAGCTAAAGAATATTGGGATAACAACAAGGGTTGGGTCTTGTTTATTGGAAGCGCTGGTAACGGTTTTGTAAAATTTAATGGGCCACAATTTTCCGAATTGGTTTCTACTTCAGAATTTGATGATGGTGTTTGGCATCATGCTGTGGCGACCTATAATGCTGATATCGTAAAGTTATATGTAGATGGCAGTCTACATGATAGTGCTTCTGGAGTGACCATTACATCTTCCGACTTAGATTTATATGTTGGAGCCAGACATCCCAATGATGGTTCTGCGGGCTCTAGTGATCGTTTTGTTGGTGCCATAGACGAATCTCGTTTCTACAACCGCGTCCTTTCTGCAAAAGAAATAGAAGGGCACTATAGAGGGTTATTTAAAAATGAAACAGGACTAGCGATGTATCTTCCGCTTGACGAAAACACGGGCGACACGGCATATGATTATTCAATCAATTCAAATAACGGAAATTTGGAAGGTACTTGTCCGGGATCAGCTACTTGTCCAACTTGGACTCCTAGAGAAGGGCCTACATGGACTACTGGAAAATTTGGAAATGCTTTAGATTTCAACGGAACAAGTGATTTTATAGATCCAGGTGATGTATATGATGGAGTAAAAACAATATCTTTCTGGCTAAAAGCAGATGATATAACTGAGCGAAAAATCATTGATATAGATGGTACAGATTATATTGAAATAGATTCCAACAGCGACATTTTAGCTACTAGTTTTCCTGGTACCACAACTATCTATATTGATGGACAAGATAAAACAAGTTCTCCAACTATTGATACCAATTGGCATCATATAGTTATAACTGATACCACAGGAGTTAATGCCTCTGCAGTTAATTTAGGAAGAAAAGGTTCTGACTATTTTGATGGAAAGTTGGATGAGGTTAGGTTTTACGGATATGTTAGGACAATGGATGAAATAAGGTTGGATTATAATGCTGGGTTTAGTGCGAGATTTGGACCACATTCTTCTTGTGATGAGGATCCTGGGGCTTGTATGACTAATGGGTTGGTGGGTTATTGGAATTTTGATGAGGGAAGCGGTCAAAAAGCAGAGGATGTAAGTGGTGAGGGTAATGATGGGACTTTGGGTTCCGCCAGTTCATCTGATGCTAATGATCCTAAGTGGACTACTGGTAAAAAACGAGGGGCTTTAGACTTTGATGGAGTGAATGATTATGTTGAAGTTGTTGATAGTGCGTCTTTAGACATTTCTAATGAGGTAACTATTGTAGTTTGGGTGAAGTTTAATGACTTGTCCCAATTCGGCGCTATGGTGTCTAAAAGAACTGTATGGAGTACAGCAAGTGGATACCATCTGGCATTTGATAAAATAACCGTTGATGGAATTGAAATGCGAGGAAGAAGATATAATTATGCAAGAGCGCATGATGCTGGTTTAGTTGAAGGAATATGGTATCACATAGTGGGGATATTAAATGATGATGGGTCAAAAAATAAAGTATACATAAATGCGGTTGATAGTACGGTTACTACAACAGCATCAGAAACAATTGAACTAAACGATTTGAATGTAATTATAGGTTCTCATTCACCCCCCGCAAATTACTTCAACGGCACAATCGATGAAGTTCGCATCTACAACCGATCTTTGTCGGAGACAGAAATTCGGTATCACTACAACAAAGGAGGACCGGTGGCGCATTGGACTTTTGATGAAGGAAATGGGCTTACTGCATATGACGAATCGGATAATAGTAATGATGGAACTCTTAAAAGCTCAGGATTAGATTTTGATGGAGTTAACGATTATGTAGACGTTGGAAATAATTCAAGTTTGAAAATTACCGACGGTGATATAACCATAGAGGCATGGGTGAAGCCAGACAGTCTTGCTGCAGATAATAGAGTTTTTGCAAATTTTGTTTATATGCAAAATGGGTATGCGATGAATATTTTTTCTGATGGTCGTTTTTATCTTGGTACGTGGCAATCATCAGCTCAACAATCAACAATATCCTCTGTTGGGGCAGTCACGGTTGGTAATTGGAATCATCTTGTTGTGACTCGCACCGGAGCAACATCAAAAACATACAGAAACGGTGTTGACGTTACCACTACCTCAGGCTCACACATAGATCCAGTTTCATCTACTGTAAATGCAAGAATTGGGAACGACAATAGTAATTCATGGCCTTTCGATGGGAAAATAGATGAAGTACGAATTTATAACACTGATTTGTCAGCAGCGGAAATAGCCAGACATTATAATAATGATTTTTCTCAAGAACCAACAGCTAATTTAGTCATGCTTCATCATTTTGAAGAAGGAATGGCTTGTAATGCTAACGACGAAGCAGGTTGTCTGACTGACGATGATGCAGAAGGAGTGAATGATGGAACTCTTAAAAACTTTGATACTTTAACTTCTTGGGATAATGGAACAGATGGATGGGTTTCTGAAGTTAAAAAACCATCTTGGAGATGGGATACAGGAAAATATGGTCAAGCTGGTAGTTTTAATGGTTGGGATGATGTTATATCAATATCTAATAATAGTTTAGATTTTGGAACGGGTGATTTTTCTTGGATGGGTTGGGTTTATATTGATGATTGGTATGAGTGGAATGACCAAAACTCTTTGTTGACCAAAGGTGGTTCAAGCGCTAGTGATGATGGGTGGAGAACAGCTATTTATAATAATGGGAAGATATGGACAACAATATCTGACGGAAGTTCTAGAGAGCAAATAGCAACAGATACTGGACTTATTCAAACAAGACAATGGTATCATATTGCTGTTACATATGACAGAGATGCAGACTGTATAATATATATAGACGGCGAGGATATGAAATCCCAAGACATAACAGGAAGCAACGGTAGCGTTGGTTCAAACGCTCTTATTATTGGTAGGTACACATCTGGTAGATATCTAAATGGAAAATTAGACGATGTGAGGATTTATGACTATGCGAGGAGTGAAGAGGAAATTAGGGTGGATTATAATGCGGGGTTGGCGGCCAGATTTGGACCTTTGTCAGGGTGTGATGAGGATCCAGGGAGTTGTATGGATAAGGGATTGGTGGGTTCTTGGGGTTTTGATGAAGCTTCTGGCTCCACAGCATATGATAGTTCAGAGAATAGTAATGATGGGACTTTAAATAATAATCCTGTTTGGACTACGGGAAAAATTAAGAGTGGATTAGAGTTTGATGGAGTTAATGATTATGTTAACCTGGGCGATGATACGAACTTGAGCATAACAGGCGACCTCACATTAATGGGTTGGTTTAGTTTCGCAGAGTGGCCTGTTACTGCGCATAGGGGATTAATATCTAAATCTTATTATGGTGAATATTTGTGGCAAGTTTATTATGGAGGTGGGAGCGGAAGACAGATGTATCTGTGGCAAGACCAGACAGTTGTGTTTGGCTATTTGATACCCGAAGACGATATAGTTGTCAATGAATTTTATCACTTTGTCATAGTTAGAGATGATACGCTCAAGAAAATACACCTTTATATTAACTCTATTCATGCTGATACAGATGATTATGTTGTTGATGCTGACGCTAGTGGGCATTATGCCACAATAGGAAGTAGTAGTGAAACACACTTTCAACCTTTCAATGGCGTAATTGACGATGTGCGTATCTACAACCGAGCGTTGTCGGCAGAAGAAATTAGATATCACTATAATAAAGGAGGGCCGGTGGCGTATTGGGATTTTGATGAAGGAGAAGGGCAGACAGCTTATGATTATACAGACAATGATAATGATGGAACAATTACTCAAGGGTCTGGAGGATGGGTTGAAGGAAAATATGGTTCAGCATATGAATTTGATGGTTCGACTACTTATGTTGATGCTGGAAACGATACGAGTTTGGATATTGTTGATGCGATTACAGTAGAGGCGTGGGCAAAATGGAATGGTACTCCGACAGACTGGGACACAATAGTTGCTAAAGGAAGTCAAAGCAACAATGATCATATGTGGGTACATTTTAGGTCAAATGGCATTGAATTAGAGCTTGGGAATGAGAGCATTAGGTGGGCACATAGGTTTGTGACAACTCCAGTTATAGGGACTTGGTATCATTTTGCAGGAACATACGACAGTGTAACCGAAAAATCAAATGTATATCTTAATGGTGTTGCTGGAACAGAAATAGATCGTACGGGATTTGGAATATTGGGAACTAATGCATACATATTAACTATTGGTAGAGCTTCTTACACTAGTAATTATTATCTAAATGGCGTAATTGACGAAGTGCGTGTCTATAACTATGCGCGGTCCCCGTCACAAATTTTACAAGACTACAATCAAGGAGCAGCGGTTCATTTTAAATAAACGAATAAAATAATATGTACACAGAAATTTTAATAGCAGCGTTTGGAGGAGGGTTTGTAAGAGGATTAGTTGGGTTTATTAAACACCAATACTCTTACAAAAATGTTAAATTTAATTTATCATACTTTATAGGCATGATGTTTATGTCTGGCATGGTAGGGCTTTTAAGTGCAGTGGCTGTTAATGAAGTAGGATTAACTTTTTTGGGTGGTTTTTCACCAGCTTTAGGATTTATAACAGGATATGCAGGAGGAGATTTTATTGAAAATATTTACAAAATTATAATCAAAAAGTCGAATCTTTATGAATCGTAAATGGTAAATCGTAAACCGTAAATCGTAAATAATAAATAGTAAATATAATTAATAAACAAATATATGCAAAAGAATTTAGGTAAAATAACAAAAATTAGTATATATCTATTAGTATTTTTGATGCCTTTGTTTTTTCTACCCTGGACATCAAATGTATTAGCTTTTAACAAGCAGGTCTTACTTGTATTTCTGGTTTTTATTTCTTTGTTCTCATGGCTTTTGGAATCCTTGACTCAAGGAAAAATCACCCTAAACATGAGTAGATTAAATATCCCGGTTGTTCTGTTTTTAGTAATTACAGGAATCAGTACTTGGGCTTCAGCTTATCGCTATGGCAGTTTCTGGGGCTGGCCTTTGAGTATTTCTTCTAGTTTTCTAACAACCCTGTGTTTTGTTTTGCTTTATTTTTTAATCATTAATGTGTTTAAGAAAAAAGAAATCTTGGGAATTTTATTATGGTTGGTTATTTCCAGCTCAATCGCAGCACTTTTAGGAGGATTACAGCTTTTTGGCAAATTTTTACTTCCTTTTGGTTTTTCCAAGATTAATTCCTTTAATACTATTGGAACAGTAAATAGTTTAGGAATATTTTTAGCAGTATTATTGCCTTTGTTTTTAATTCTTTATTTTATCAATAGGAAACTAATCAGGTTTTTATTGGGTATTTTCAATTTGATAGTTTTAGCAATGCTTTTAATCATTAATTTTTGGACTGCTTGGGTTGTTTTATTAGTTGGTTCAATAGTAATTTTGGTTTTTGGTATTTCAAGACGCGAAAACTTTAAAGTAAGTTGGTTGACTCTGCCTATGGTTTTCCTGGTTATTTCTGTATTTTTTGGTATTTTTCGGATTGGAATTCCAGGTTTACCGGCTACTCCTTTAGAGATTTCTCCTTCTCAAACAGCAAGCTTTAATATTGCTAAACAAGCTTTAAAAGAGAATCCTATTTTAGGCTCTGGCCCTGGAACTTTTGTTTATAATTATTCCAAATTTAAGCCAGAGACGATAAATCAGACTGCTTTTTGGGCAGTAAGATTTTCAGCCGCTGCCTCAGAGATGATAGATATATTGATTACAGGAGGAATTTTGAGCTTTATTTCATTTTTAACAATTTTAATTGTATTCTTTACAGTAATTCTTAAGAAATTAATCCAGAAAAAAGAAAAAAGTAATATTGAGATAAAAGATGTTTCTAAAGAGGTTCAATTTTATGATTGGATTTTGGGTTTAGGTCTTTTTGCAAGCTGGTTAAGTATTGTAGTCAGTATGTTTTTATACCCAGCTAACCTTTGTTTGAAATTTTTATTCTGGATTTTGAATGCTTGTTTTCTTATTTTGATTGAAGATAAAACAAAAACCTGGAAGCTTGAACCCTCTTCAATGGCTAGCATTGCAGTTTCATTTCTTTTTATCTTGATTCTGATTTCAGGAATTGGAATATTCTTTATGGAAGGACAAAGATATTTAGCTGAGATTAGATATCAACAAGGAATAACAGCTTGGAGAAATGGAAATAATACAGAAGCAGTAAAATATCTTTTGAGTGCTAATTCTCATACAGGCGGGAAACAGGATAATTATTTGCGAGACCTTTCTCAGATTTATCTTTTAAGGGTTCAGGAAGAGTTTCAAAAAGAAACTCCTGCAGAAGAGCTTTCGAAGATAGTACCAGTATTGGTGAGTAATGCTGTTAATTCAACTAAAGCAGGTGTTGATGCAGCGCCTAATAATGTGGCTAACTGGACAGTAAGAGGCTTTGTTTTTCGTCAGGTAACAAACTTGATTGAAGGAGCAGGTGAGTGGGCTGTAGTATCTTATGAAAAGGCCTTAGAATTAGAACCAAACAATCCTTATATTATTACTGAAATAGGCAGAGTTTATTTAGCTCAAGAAGAGGTAGATAAAAGTAAAGAGCAATTTGAAAAAGCTTTACAACTCAAATCTGACTATGCTCCAGCTCGCTTTCAGATAGCTTTAGGATATGTTAGAGAAGATAGAATTAATGAGGCTATAGCTGAGATGGAAGATGCAAAAAAGATTTTACCATTTGATGTTGGAGTGGCTTTTCAGTTAGGTGTTTTATACTATAATGATGATCAGCTTACTAAAGCTAAGGCAGAATTTGAAAGAGCTATAGGCCAGAATGAAAATTATTCTAATGCCCGTTATTTCTTGGGATTGATTTATGATGTCAAAGGAGAAAAATCTGAAGCAATTGCCCAGTTTGAAAAAATAGCTCAGCTTAATCCTGATAATCAGGAGGTGCAGCAGATTTTGGGTAATTTAAGAATGGGCAAGTCAGCTTTGGAAGGAATTCTTGAAGCAGAAGAAGTTCCGATTGAGGAGAAGCCAGAGGAAGTACTTGAATAAAAACTCGAAACTCGAAACCCCACTCAAGGAACTAAAGTTTCTTTCGGCAGAGCCTTTATACGAAATAGTTTTTTGTAAGGCTCTGCTATTGACAAACGTTTTGAAAAAGATTAAAATACTATTACTAATTTTTAATTTTTTGCCTGAATTTAGTTTAAAAAAATAGTTAAAATAATAGGTTCTTGTGCCCCGAGATATTTTGGGGTCTTTTTCGCATATTGCTTATAAGATATTCAAGGAGCTAAAGCTCCTTTCGATAAACGTTTTATTACAAACATTTATGATCCAAATCAAAAACTTTGGGAAGTCATCGGTTTCTCTTCCCAGACCCTATCTGTTAAGTACTCAAAAAAACAGCTGGGATCAATTTTGGAAAAAAGACTTAAAAGAGCTTTTTCAAGAGATTTCTCCTATTCGGGATTATACCAATGAAAAGTTGGAGATTTGGTTTTTGGATTACAAATTAGGCGAACCTAACTATAAAACAGACCTTGAAGCCAAAAAAAATAATGATTCTTATGAAGCGTCTTTAAGAGTTAAAGTAAGATTAGTTAATCTTAAAACAAAAGAAACTAAAGAACAGGAAATATTTTTGACTGATTTCCCCTTGATGACTGATAGGGGAACTTTTATTGTTAATGGAGTAGAAAGAGTAATTATTTCTCAGATAATTCGTTCTCCAGGAGCTTTCTTTACTTCTAGAATAGTCAGAGGAAAACAATATTTTGGAGGAAAAATTATTCCTAATAGAGGCGCTTGGTTGGAATTTGAAACAGATATTTCAGGAGCAATTGGAGTAAAAGTTAATAGAAGAAGAAAAGTCGCTGTTACTACTTTTCTAAGAGCTTTTGGTTTTGAAACAGATGAAGAAATTAAAAAGTTGTTTGAAGATATAGATACAGGAGAGAAAAAATATATTGAAGAAACTTTAAAAAAGGATTTAAGCGAGAATAAGTCAGATGCATTAATAGAAATTTATCAAAGATTAAGACCAGGAGATAGGGTTACCCCAGATACAGCTAAAGAATTATTTGATAATATGTTTTTCAACTTCAAGAGATATGATCTTTCTAAAGTTGGACGTTGGAAAATGGGACAACGGCTTCCAGAGAGTGAAGTGCAAAAAGTGAAAAGTGAAGAAATTAGCATAAAAGATAGGATTTTGAAGCCAGAAGATTTAATTGCTGTTGTAAGAGAAATAATTAGATTAAACAATGATCCAGAAGCTAAGCCAGACCAGATTGATCATTTGGGAAACAGACGCTTAAGAACAATATCAGAGCTTTTAAAGAATAAATTAAGAATTGGCTTAATGAGAATGGAAAGAATAATTAAAGATAAAATGTCTACTTTAGATATTTATACAATGACGCCAATTCAAGTCATTAACCCAAGGCCATTTATGGCTATTGTTAAGCAATTTTTTAGTTCTTTTCAGCTTTCTCAATTTATGGATAATGAAAATCCTTTAGCTGAATTGGAACATAAAAGAAGAATTACAGCTACTGGTCCTGGTGGTTTAACCAGAGAAAGAGCTGGATTTGAAGTAAGAGATGTTCAACCATCACATTATGGAAGAATTTGTCCTATTCAAACTCCAGAAGGTCCAAACATTGGATTGGTTGGACATTTAGCTGCTTTTTCCAGAATTAATATCTTTGGATTTTTAGAAACTCCATATTTTAAAGTAAAGAATGGAAAAGTTTCATCTGAAATTCAATATCTTAATGCTTATCAGGAAGAAAAATATAATATTGCTTCTGGTTCAACTTTGCTTAGTGATAAGGGTAAAATTTTGTCTTCAAAAATTGAAGGAAGAATTAATGGTACACCAGGAATTATAGATAGGAATAAAGTTGATTTTATTGATGTTTCTTCTGAACAACCAATTTCAATTGCTACTTCTTGTATTCCTTTTTTACAAAACGATGATGCCAACCGAGCTTTAATGGGTTCAAACATGCAAAGGCAAGCTGTTCCTTTAATTAATCCTCAAGCTCCTTTGGTTATGACTGGAGTTGAAAAAAGAGTGGCCACGGATTCAGGGCAGGAAATAATAGCTGATGAAGATGGAAAAATTGTTGAAGTTGACGCTTCTCACATTTCAATCAAAAACCAAAAAGGAAAAACAAAAAGTTATCCTTTAAAAACTTTTATAAGAACAAATCAATATACTTGTTTTCATCAAAAACCACTTGTTAAAAAGGGTCAAATAGTTAAAAAGGGAGATATTTTGACTTGTGGAGGAGCTATTGATCAAGGATATTTGGCTTTAGGAAGAAATCTTTTAGTTGCTTTTGTGCCATGGAGAGGAGGTAATTTTGAAGATGCTATCATACTTTCTCAAAGATTATCAAAACAAGATGCTTATACTTCTATTCATGTTGAAAGTTTTGGTTGTGATGTTAGAGAAACAAAATTAGGGCCAGAATTAACTACTTCTGATATTCCTAATGTTTCAGAAGAGAAATTAAGAAATTTGGACGAAGAAGGAATAATTAGAATAGGAGCTGAGGTTGGACCAAATGATGTTTTAGTTGGAAAAATATCTCCTAAAGGAAAAGAAGATTTAACAGCTGAAGAAAGATTGTTAAAAGCAATTTTTGGAGAAAAAGCAAAAGATGTTAAAGATACATCTTTATTAATGCAGCATGGAAAAAGAGGCAGAGTGATTGGCATAAAGATTTTTTCTCGGGAATTAGGCAATAAATTAGATGCAGGAATTATTAAGAGAATTGAGGTTGAAATAGCTGATCTTAGAAAAATTCAAGCAGGTGATAAATTATGTGGACGCCATGGAAATAAAGGTGTAATTTCAATGATTTTACCTGAGGAAGAAATGCCTTTTATGGAAGACGGTACTCCGGTTGATATAATTTTAAATCCATTGACTGTTGCTTCAAGAATGAATCTTGGTCAGATTTTAGAAACTCATCTTGGCTGGGCAGCCAAAAAATTAGGATATCATGCTGTTACTCCTTCTTTGTCAGGAGCAAACGAAGAAGATATTAAAGCTGAATTCAAAAAAGCAGGTCTTCCTGAAGATGGCAAGATTGAGTTATATGATGGAAGAACTGGTCTGGCTTTTTCTCAAAACATTACAGTTGGTTATATTTATATGTTGAAATTGATTCATATGGTTGAAGATAAAATACATATGAGATCAATAGGTCCTTATTCTTTGATTACCCAGCAACCATTAGGCGGCAAAGCTCAATTTGGAGGTCAAAGATTTGGAGAAATGGAGGTTTGGGCTTTAGAAGGATATGGAGCAGCTTATACTTTACAAGAAATGCTTACTATAAAATCTGATGATATTCCTGGCAGAGCAGCTACTTATGAAGCAATTTTAAGGGGAGAAGAAATTAAAGAACCTAATTTACCCGCCTCTTTTCATCTATTGGTTAATGAATTAAAGTCATTAGGAATAGATGTTGAAATTAAGGGAAAAACTAAAAACGAAACATGAAGGTACAAGATTTAGAATCAATAAGGATTCGGTTAGCTTCACCAGAAGATATTTTAGAATGGTCTTTTGGTGAAGTGTTAAAACCAGAAACCATTAATTATAGAACCCATAAAGCAGAAAAAGATGGTCTTTTTTGCCAAAAGATTTTTGGACCAGAAAAAGATTATCAATGTTATTGTGGTAAATATAAAGGAATTAGGTATAAAAGCATAGTTTGTGATCGTTGTGGAGTAGAAGTAACAAAATCTTCAGTTAGAAGAGAAAGGATGGGTCATATTAAATTGGCTGTACCTGTTTCTCATATCTGGTTTTTAAGAGGCATTCCCTCAAGAATGGGAATAATTTTAAATATTTCAGGTTCACAATTAGAAAGAGTGGTTTATTTTGTATCTTATATTGTTACTAGTGTTGATGAAAATGCAAAAAAGAAGATTTTAGTAAGAATTGAAACAGAATATAAAAGAAAGCAAAAAATGAAAAAAGAAAAGACAGAAACTAAAAAAGAAGAAAAAATTAGATTAAAAGAATTAAAAGAAGCAAAAGATAGCGCTAGAACAGATGTTTTGAGCTTAAAACCACTTAAAGTTCTTTCTGAGATTCAATATATGGATTTTTCTTTAAAGTATGGAGAAGTTTTTGAAGCTGGTACAGGAGCAGAAGTTTTAAGAAAGATTTTTGAGAAGATTAATTTAAAAAAGGAAGTTTCAAAATTGAAAAAAGATTTGATTAAAGCAAGTCCTCAATCAAGAATTGATATTTTAAAAAGATTAAGTCTTTTTCAATCAATGATTAAATCTAAAGTCAAACCAGAATGGATGTTTTTAGCTGTTTTACCGGTTTTACCTCCTGATTTAAGACCAATAGTTCGTTTAGATGGAGGAAGATATGCCTCTTCAGATTTAAATGATCTTTATAGAAGAGTAATTAATAGAAATAATCGTTTGAAACATCTTTTGGAAATTGCTGCTCCTGATGTCATTGTAAGAAATGAAAAAAGAATGCTTCAGGAAGCAGTTGATGCTTTGATTGATAATGAAATGAGAACCGGCACTACTACTAAAGCGACTACTGGAGGAAGACGACTCTTAAAATCTTTAGCTGATATGCTTAAAGGGAAAAGAGGACGTTTTAGACAAAACCTTTTAGGAAAAAGAGTAGATTATTCAGGCAGGTCAGTAATTGTAGTTGGTCCTGAATTAAAGTTAGGACAAGTGGGTTTACCTAAAAAAATGGCTTTAGAACTTTTTAAACCCTTTGTTATTAAGAAACTTTTAGATAAAGAATTGGTTTATAATGTGAGAGGAGCTTCAAGATTAATTGAAACAGAGAGCGACGAAGTTTGGGCCAGTTTAGAAGAGGTTGTTAAAGATAAATTAGTTTTATTAAATAGAGCTCCGACTTTACATAGATTAGGTATTCAGGCCTTTTATCCAATTTTGATTGAAGGAGAAGCAATTAAAATTCATCCTTTAGTTTGTAAAGCATTTAATGCTGATTTTGATGGTGACCAAATGGCAGTTTATTTACCTTTGTCTAAAAGAGCTCAAGCAGAAGCTAAAGAAATTATGCTTTCCTCTCGTAATATTATAAAACCAGCCACTGGTACTCCTATTGCGATTCCTAGTCAAGATATTGTTTTGGGTTGTTACTGGCTTACCAACCTTATTGAAGGAAAAAAAGGTCAAGGATCTATTTTTTCAAGCCCAGAAGAAGCAATGCTTGCTTACGAGGCAGGCTATCTTAGTTTGAGGGCCAAGATTAAAGTAAAAATCAATAAGCAAGGAAAATTAATTGAAACATGTTTTGGAAGAGTTTTATTTAACCAAAGTTTACCAGATGGTTTTCCTTTTCAAAACAAACATTTTAATTCTAAAAAACTACAAAAACTGATAGGTCAGATTATTAGAAAATATAGTAATGAAAAAGTTATAAAAACATTAGATAAAATCAAGGACTTAGGTTTTAATTATTCTACAATTTCTGGCATTTCTTGGGGAATGAACGATTTAGAAATTCCTAAAAAGAAACCTTTTATTATTGAAAGCGCTGAAAAAGAAGTAACTCAAATTAAAAATCACTTTAAAAAAGGTTTACTTTCTGAAGCAGAAAGAAAAACTAAAATTATTGAAATTTGGCAAAAAGCAAAAACAGAGATTGAAGAAGAGGTTCCAAAAACACTTAAAAAACTTGGTTCAGTATTTCAGATCATTGATTCTGGGGCGCGTGGATCTTGGAGTCAGCCAGTTCAAATGAGTGGAATGAAAGGTTTGGTGATTAATCCAGCCGGTCAAATTATTGAATTACCAGTTAAAAGTTCTTATAAAGAAGGGTTTGGTGTTTTGGAATATTTTATTTCTACTCATGGAGCTAGAAAAGGAACTGCTGATACTGCTTTAAGAACATCTACAGCCGGATATTTAACTAGAAGGTTGATTGATGTGGCTCACGATGTAATAGCAAGTGAGAGGGATTGTAAAACCAAAGAAGGAATTACGCTTTTTAGAAAACATGCTGATGAGCTTGGTCAGGATTTTCTTTTTAAAATTGTAGGAAGACATGTAATAGAAAATGTTAAACCTAAAAAAGGTAAAACTATTGTTAAAAAAGGAGAAATTATTGACTGGGACAAGGGTGAAAAAATTGTTGAAGCTGAGATTGAATTAGTAAAAGTGTATTCTCCAATAACCTGTCAATCTGTTAGAGGTGTTTGTCAAAAATGTTATGGTTGGGATTTAGGAAGAAATGAAGTTGTTAAGTTAGGGCAAGCAGTAGGAATTGTTGCGGCTCAAGCAATTGGTGAGCCAGGAACCCAATTAACAATGAGAACTTTTCATACTGGTGGAGTGGCTTCTGGGGGCGATATTACAATGGGTTTGCCACGAGTGCAGGAGATTTTTGAAGCCAGAAAACCAAAGGGAAAAGCGCTCATTTCAGTTCTCACTGGAAAAGTCCAGAAAATAACTGAAGAAAGAGTAATAAAAATTAAAGGTAAAAGAGATGTTAAAAAATCTAAAAAAGCCGAGATTATTGAATACAAAATTCCTCCTGATGTTAGTATTTTCGTAAAAGAGGGTCAATTAATAGAAAGAGGGGAACAGCTTTTTGAAGGAAGTATTGATTTGGGAGAATTATTTAGATTGGGTGGAAAAGAAAAAATTCAGCGTTATATTGTTAAAGAAATACAGAAAATTTATGTTTCTCAAGGAGCTACTATTCATGATAAACATGTTGAAGTAATTATTCGTCAGATGTTTTCCCGTTCCAAAATAATAGAACCAGGCGATTCTGAATTTAGTCCGGGTCAGATTGTTGAGTATGCTAAACTTGTTGAGACAAATAATCGACTTAAAAAAGATAAAAAGCAATTGGCTAAATATAAAACACTTTTACTTGGAATTTCAAAGGTGGCTTTGACAACAGACAGTTTTTTGTCAGCCGCTTCTTTCCAAGAAACATCAAGAGTATTGATTAAAGCAACCATTGAAGGTAAAGAAGATAAATTAAAAGGGTTAAAAGAAAATGTTATTATCGGAAAATTAATTCCTGCAGGCACTGGTTTTAAGAAGGACTAATTCGTGTTAAAATAGAATAATGGTTAGAAAGAAAAGAAGGAAAAAAAACAAAAATTCTTCCCGAAAAGTAAGGAAATTTCCTGATTTTAATATTGATTTACCAAGAGAAACAAAAGAGTTGATTGGCGGGGTAATTATGTTTTCAGCGGCTATTATTGTTTGCCTTGCTTTTTTAGGAAAGGCAGGTATAGTTGGAGAAAAATTAATTAGTCTTGGTGACAGTTTAATTGGCAATACAATTTACACTATTCCTCTGTTTTTGATTCTAACTGGAATAGTGTTTTTTAATACAAAATACAAAAGAATTTTAAGTCCTTTAATTTTGGCAATTTTAATTCTTGTTTTAGGTATTTCGGGGGTTTTAGCTTGTTTAAATCCTGAAGTTAGAGAAGGAGGAATAATTGGCTATATTATTTCTCTTGCTTTTCTAAATCTTTTTGGTTTTGAAGTGACAATGATTATCTTTTTAACTTTGATTATTATTGGGATTTTAATTTTCTGGCAGTTATTATTAAGAGAACAATCTTCTGACAAGTTTGAGATAGAGAAAGAAAAGAAAACAATATTAACTCGTATTTTTGGAAAAAAGACAAAAGATCCAAAGTTTAAAATTAAAGAAATTGTTAGTCAAACACCAGAAAAGGTTTTTGAAACAAAAGATGAAAAATCAAGTTTGGAATTAAAGATTAATAAGGTTCCTCAGAATGTTTTATTTTCAAAATACAAAATACCGCCATTGGATTTATTAGATAAAAACAATGAGAAGCCAAATGCTGGTAATACTAAAACAAACGCTATGATTATTCAAAAAACTTTAGAGAACTTTGGTATTCCAGTAGAAATGGCTGAAATAAATATTGGACCTACAGTTACCCAATATACTTTTAAACCAGCTGCAGGTATTAAATTATCTAAAATTACTGGACTTTCTAATAATTTAGCTTTAGGACTTGCTTCTCATCCAATTAGAATTGAAGCTCCAGTTCCTGGTAAATCTTTGGTTGGAATTGAGGTTCCTAATAAGGTTAGAGTTACAGTAAGATTGAAAGATTTAATTTCAGAGCCATTTTTTAAAAATTCTCCTGCATTGACTTTACCTTTAGGAAAAGATGTTGCTGGTTCTCCTTCTTATGCTAATTTAGCCAGGATGCCACATCTTTTGGTAGCTGGAGCCACTGGAACTGGAAAAACAATTTTCTTGAATAGTTTAATTTCTTCTCTTTTATATCAAAGTGGACCAGAACTTTTAAGATTAATTTTAGTTGACCCCAAAAGAGTTGAGTTTAATACTTACAATGAAGTTCCTCATATATTGTGTCCGGTTATTTATGATGCTCAGAAAACAGTAAATTGTTTAAATTGGTTGATTAATGAAATGGGTAAAAGATTTGAAATATTGTCAGCAGAAAAAGTAAAGAATATTACTGGTTACAACGAAAAGATGTTAAAAGATGGAAGAGAAATAATGCCTTATATTGTTTTTATTGTTGATGAGTTAGCTGATTTAATTATGGCCAAAGGAAGGGAAATTGAAGTTAGAATTGTAAGATTAGCTCAATTAGCCAGAGCAGTAGGAATTCATTTAGTGTTAGCCACTCAGAGGCCATCGGTTGAGGTTTTGACAGGTCTTATTAAAGCCAATATTACTTCTAGAATTAGTTTTCAAGTAGCTTCTCAAATTGATTCAAGAACAGTTCTTGATGTTTCAGGAGCTGAAAAGCTTTTGGGGCAAGGAGACCTTTTGTTTATTTCTGCTCAGGTTATTAAACCAAAAAGAATTCAGGGTAGCTATATGTCAGAAAAAGAAGTAAAAAAAGTGGTAAAATGGATAGTAGAGAACAATGAGAACATTCTTCCTGAAGATGAATTATCAGAAGAACTTAAAGCTGAATTAGATAAAACAATTGTTGATGTTTCTGGTTTAGCTATTTATAGTGGTCCTGGGGCGCCTGGAGAAGATTCTTTATATGAGGAAGCTAAAAGAATAGTCATTGAAGCTAAGAAGGCCTCAGCTTCATTTTTACAAAGAAAGCTAAGAGTAGGTTATGCGCGAGCAGCAAGATTACTTGATATGTTGGAGGCCAGGGGAATAGTTGGACCATCTGATGGAGCAAAACCAAGAAAAATATTAGCTGTGCAAGAAGAGACAGAAGAAGAAGTAAACTTTAAGAGTGATTACGATGAAAATATATAATATATATGACCATGAAGAAAAAACAAGAAAATCCGTCAATTGACGGAAAAAAAGAAGATTTACAAGAAGCAATTGATCAGATTAAACAGCGTTTTGGAGATGGTTCAATTATGAAATTAAAAGATGTTAGAGCGGTTGATGTAGATGTTATTCCTACTGGTTCTCTTTCTATAGATTTAGCTTTAGGAGTAGGAGGAATTCCTCGGGGCAGGGTGATTGAAATTTATGGACCAGAATCATCAGGAAAAAGCACATTGGCTCTTCATATTTGCGCTGAGGCCCAAAAAAAAGGAGGAGTAGCTGCTTTTATTGATGCAGAAAATGCTCTTGATCCAGATTATGCTAAAAAGATTGGGGTCAATATTGGGGAATTATTGATTTCTCAACCTGATTCTGGGGAACAGGGATTGCAGATTGTTGAAGCTTTAGTTAAGTCGGGCGGAGTGGATGTAATTGTAGTTGATTCTGTAGCAGCCTTAGTGCCAAGAGCTGAAATTGATGGTGAAATGGGAGAGTTTCAAATTGGACTTCAGGCTCGTTTAATGAGTCAAGCTCTGAGAAAGTTGTCTGGGATTATTTCTAAAAGCAAAACAATTGTTATTTTCTTAAATCAGATTAGGATGAAAATTGGCATTCGTTATGGTAACCCAGAAACAACTCCAGGAGGATTAGCTTTAAAATTTTATTCTTCTGTCAGAATTAATTTAAGAAGAATTGCCCAAATTAAGAGGGGAGATGAAATCATTGGTGGAAGGCATAGAGCTAAAATTGTTAAAAATAAAGTAGCTGCGCCATTTAAAGTTGTTGAGTTTGATATTTATTATAATGAAGGAATTTCTAAAGAAGCTGATATTTTGAACACCGGAGTAAAATATGAGGTGGTTAAAAGAAAGGGAAGTTGGTTTTACTATGGAAATACAAGATTGGGTCAAGGAGTAGAAGCATCAAAAAAGTTTTTGAAAGAGAATCCGAAAATAAGAAAGGAAATTGCGAAAGCAATAATTACAGCGAACAATGAACAGTGAACAGTAGTTTGATGGGTCCGACCCGTCAACTGGTTAATAATCAAAAAACTGCTTGAATTAAACAAGCAGTTTTTCGCTTAATACTTAATACTAGATACTAAATACTATTTAGAGGTGGCAGATAATAATCCTAAGTGTCGAGCTCTTTTAACTGCTTTAGCGAATTGTCTTTGATGTTTAGAACAAAGACCAGTTCGTTTTTTAGGTCTGATTTTTCCTAAACCCGAAATAAACCTCTTAAGAGTATAAGTTTCTTTGTAATCTATTTCTTTAATGTTTTTGATACAAAAATAACAAGCCATATGTTTAAAATGGGATATCTTTTACATCTATTTCTTCCTCTTCTTCAATAATTGGAATTTCTTGTTTTGATACTGGTTCTGGTTTTTTTGGTTTTTTGGTTGTGTCAGAAGGGGAGGGAGAAGAAAAAGCGGCTCCAACAAGTCTTTTAGGACCCATTTGCATTCTCTCGGTTAGAATTTCTGTTCTGTATTTTTTAACACCAGTTGATTTATCTTCCCAAGACCTTGTTTGTAATCTTCCTTCAATTAAAAGCAGAGAACCTTTTTTTAAATATTGCTGAATAATTTCAGCAGTTCTACCAAAAGCAACAATATTATGAAACTCTACTTGCTCTTGTTTTTCCTTATCTTTATTATAAAAAACCCTATTAGTAGCTATTCTAAAATTAACTACTGATTGACCGCTTGGCAAAGACCTTACATCAGGATCAGCAACAAGATTGCCTAAAACAAATACTTTATTTAAAAACATTTTATTCTTCTAAAATTTCTTTAAGTTTTTTATCAATATCTTTTAGTTCGACTTTTTTCTTTGGTTTGTCTTCTGTTTCTAATACTTCAGATTTTTTAACTTGTCTTTTATAGGGAATTTGTTTTAATGGTTCTTTTATATTTAAAATAGTGTAACGTAGAATTTCTTGATTATCTTTAAGTTTTTTTTCTAAATCAACCAATTTTTCTGGATTTAACTTAAAAATTAAAATTTTTAAAAAGGCAGAAGTATTTTTTTTAATTGGATAACCTAAAGATATTTTCTTTTCAGGTAATATTTTATCTAAAACCGCTCCTTGTTCTTGGGCTAAAGAGTTTATTTTTTCAGAAAATGAACTAAGCTCATTTTCTGATAAGTTTGGTGATATTAAACAAGCTAATTCGTAATATTTCATTGATTTTTTAAATTTTAAATTCTATGACGTCTCCGTCCTGGACTATATAATTTTTTCCTGCTGTTTGAATCCATCCTTTACTCCTTGCTTGAGCCCAAGAATTAGCGTCAACAAGTTTTTGCCAGGGAATTACTTCAGCTCTAATAAATTTTTCCTCAAAATCAGAGTGAACAACTCCGCCAGCTGTTTTTATGTTTGAGTTCTGTTTTACAGTCCAAGCTCTTGTTTCTTCTCCTCCCTTTATAGTAAAGAAAGTAATTAATTTGAGGATATTATAGCAAGAGGTGATAATTTGGTCAAGATGAGATTTCATTTCTAATTCTTGTTTTTCATCTTCAGAAAGTTCAGCAATATCTTCTTCGTCTTTTAGATTTAACTCTAAATGGAGAATTTGAGAATTTAAAGAAACTTTATAGTTAGTATTAAAAAGATAGATAATTGGTTTTGTTGTTAGAAACTGATAATCCTTGATTTCTTTTTTTTCTTGATCATCTAATTCAATTTCTGAAATCAATTTACCCTTTGAAACATTGTTTCTTATCTTCTTTAAAATTTCAGTTTTTTTTAAATCTTTTTTCTCTCCCTCTTTCTCTAATTTAGGAATTAAATTATTAAGAGTTTCTAAATCTTTCATTAATAATTCTAATTTGATAACTTCAATTTCTTTCTCAGGATTAATCTCTCCTAAAACATTTTCTACTTTTGGATTATCAAAAATTCTTACTACTTCTAAAATTGCATCACACTTTCTGATGTGCGATAGAAATTGATTTCCCAAACCCTCTCCTTTATGAGCTCCTTTAATTAAGCCGGCAATATCAACAAATTCAATAGTGGTTGGAGTAATTTTTTGAGGATTAATAACTTCAGCTATAGCTGTTAATCTTTGGTCAGGAACTTGAACTATTCCAACATTGGGATTGATAGTAGTAAAAGGCCGAGGAGAAATAGCTACCTCTTTTTTGGTTAAAGCTTTAAAAAGAGTAGATTTACCCACATTTGGTAATCCTACAATGCCAACTGAAAAACTCATGATTTTATGATATAATAATAATACCTAAAAATCAACCCTTTTAATTACAATGGTTAGGTTAAAAAAAACAATGTTTCGTGAGTATGATTTAAGGGGGCGAGTGTCTAAAGACGAGCTGAATCAAGGAAGTTGCCAGCTTATCGGAAAGGGCTTTGCCAGTTTTCTGAACAAACATAATGTTAACCAAGTCTTGGTTGGTTTTGATGCTCGTGATTATTCTGAGGGCTTAAAAAATGCCTTGATTTCAGGTATGGTATCTAGTGGTATTGAGGTTATTGATATTGGTCAGGTTTTAACTCCGATTTGTTACTTTGCTCAACACCTTCTAAAGATTAAGGGAGTGGCCATGGTTACAGCTTCTCATAATCCTAATGGTTGGAGTGGATTAAAATTAGGGTATGATTTTGACACCACTTTGCTCCCTAATGATATTGATGATCTTTATCAAATCATTTTGAAAGAAGATTTTATTCAAAAACAAGGGTCAGTCAGAAAAGAATCTGACATAATTGAAAAATATGGTGATTATTTAATTAACAAAATTAAGCTGAAAAGACAATTAAAAGTAGTAGTTAATGCCGGCAATGGCACGGCCGGACCTATTGTTCCTTTGATTTTGAGAAAAGCTGGTTGTGAGGTAATAGAGCAATATTGTGACATTGATTTTTCTTTTCCTCATCATGAGCCAAATCCAGCAAGTTTAAAGGCCCTGAAAGCTTTGAGTTCTAAAGTAAAAGAGGTTAAGGCAGATTTAGGATTTGGATTTGATGGTGATGGTGATCGCCTGGGTGTGGTGGATGAAAGGGGACAAAACATTTGGCCCGATCGTTTTTTAATACTATTGGCTCGCCAAGTTTTAAAAGAAAAACCAGGGTCTAATATTGTTTTTGACGTAAAGTGCTCTCAAGGTTTGATTGAGGAAATAGAAAAATTGGGAGGTAATCCTGTGATGTGGAAAACTGGTCATTCATACATAAAACAGAAAGCCAAAGAAATAGATGCTTGTTTAGCAGGAGAGAGAAGCGGTCATATTTTTTATAGACATGGATATTATGGATACGATGACGCTGTTTTTGCTAGCTTGAAATTATTAGAATATTTGTCAAATAAAAAGAGTTCTTTATCCGAAATTATGCTTAATACTCCTCAATATTTTAATTCTCCTGCCTGGCATGTAGATTGCGATGACAAAGTGAAATATAAAGTAGTAGATAAGCTCATTAAAGAGTTTAAGAAAGAATATGGATTAGAAAGAGTTATTGATATTAATGGAGCTCGGGTCAAATTTGAGCATGGTTGGGGATTAGTAAGAGCTTCATCTAATTTGCCTTCATTAGTTTTAGTTTTTGAATCTAAAACAAAAAATGGCCTTCAAGAAATTGAAGGCATTTTTCGTGAAAAATTATCAAAATATCCAGAAATAGGAAAAGATTGGGAAAGCGGTTAAGTTAATCCCATATTATTTTTAGCTTCTTTTATAGTAGAAGAAGTTAAAATCTGAGCTCTTTTAGCGCCTTTTTTCAGAATTTCCCTGACATAGACTTCTCTATTGAGAAGCTCTTTTCTTTTTCTGCGAATTGGTTCTAAAGAGTTTATTAAAACTTTAGCCAAGGATTTTTTAAAATCACTATAACCCTTGTTTTTGAACTTTTTTTCCAATTCTTTAATAGGTTCTCCTGAAAACAGAGAATAAATGGTTAATAAATTAGAAATGCCAGGCTTCGTTTTTGAATTATAGAGAATTTTTTTATCACTATCAGTAGTAGCTCTCATTATTTTTTCTCGAATAACTTTTGGTTCATCTAATAAAAATAAACAAGAACTGGGAGTGGATTTAGACATTTTTTTCTTTGGTTCTTCTAAAGACATAATTTTAGCTCCCATTTTAGGAAAAACTACTTTTGGTATTTTAAAAGTTTTGCCAAACTTTTTATTGAATTTTCTAGCAATAGAACGAGTTAATTCAACATGCTGTCCTTGATCTTTTCCAACTGGCACTAAGTCTGTTTGATAAAGCAAGATGTCAGCTGCCATAAGAACAGGATAATTAAATAAACCAGCATTAATACTATTTTTAAATCTTTTTGATTTATCTTTAAATTGAGTCATTCGGTTTAATTCTCCAATTGGACAGACCGTACCTAAAAGCCAGGCAAGTTCAGTGTGTTCTCTAACATCTGATTGGACAAAGATAATTGATTTTTCAGGATCAAGGCCACAGGCCAAGTATTCAATTGCTGTTTTTAAGACAATATCTTGAAACTCTTTAAAATTGTAAGGGGTAGTAATAGCATGTAAATCAACAATACAAAAAATACATTCCTCTTTTTCTTGGAGTTCAAGCCATTGTTTAATGGCCCCTAAATAGTTTCCAATATGTAATTCGCCAGTTGGCTGAATGCCACTAAAAACTCTCATTAATTTATTGTAATATTTTGTTTTCTATACTTCAATAATAACCGGAAGAACCATTGGTCTTCTTTTAGTTTTTGAGAAAAGAAACTCGCCAACTTTGTTTCTAATTTGGTCTTTAACATAACTTAAGTTAACTGCTCCTTCCGAACCAGTTGCCTTATTAACAATATCTATCACTCTTTTTCTGGTTTGTTTAAGTAAGTTTTTTGACTCTCTTAGATAGACAAAACCTCTTGAGATAATATCAGGAGAACCTATGACTTGTCCGGTTTTTCTATCAATTACAGTTACTATAACAAACATTCCATCTTCAGCTAACATTTTTCTGTCTCTAAGAACTATTTCTCCAACATCGCCAATTCCTAAACCATCAACCATAATATAGTTTGAAGGAACTGTTTTTTTATCAATATAAATATTTGTTGGGCTAAGATTAACAATTTGTCCATTTTCAGGAATAACAATTCTTTTTTCTGGCAAACCACACTCTTGAGCCAATTGAGCATGAGAGACTAACATTGAGTATTGACCATGAATGGGTAAAAAGAACTTAGGCCTCATTATTTTTATCATTTCTTTTAACTCTTCTTTTTGAGCATGGCCTCCAGCATGAATATCCATCATTTTATAATGAAAAACTTGAGCTTTTTGCCTTAAAATATTATCTTTTAGAAATTGAACTGATCTTTCATTACCTGGAATAACTGAGGAAGAAAGAATAACAGAATCTCCTTTTTTAAGCCGAATGGCTTTATGTTCTTTATTAATAATTCGCATTAGAGCAGCTGAAGATTCTCCCTGAGCTCCAGTACATAGAACAGTGATTCTTGAATCAGGAAAATCTTTCATTTCTTTTTTCTTAATCATAGTTCCTTTTTTTATTTTGAGGTATTGTAAGCGTTTTGAAATCTGAATATTAGTTTTCATTGAGTAGCCCTCAACAATTACTTTTCTATTGTATTTTTCTGAAAGAGTAATTACTTGCTGTATTCGGTTCATAAGAGAAGAGAAAGTAGCAGAAATAATTCTACCCTTTGCTTGCTTAAAAATAATTTCCAGATTATAAAATATTTCTTTTTCAGAAAGAGAATGACCTTCTTCTTCAGCCCCAGTAGAGTCTGACATTAAAAGCAAAACCTGTTTCTTAGCAATACTTCTTAGTTTATGAAAATCAGTTGGTTTATCGTTTACAGGATGACTGTCAAATTTAAAATCAGAAGTATGAACAATATTACCCACTGGAGTATTAATAATTAATCCTAAATTGTTAGGAATATTATGATTTTGGTTAAAGAATTCAACAGTAAATGGTCCCAATTTAATTTTTGAACCATTTTTAACTTCAGTAATTTTTAATTTTGGTGATTCAGGAAAATCAACTTGTCTTTTCAGAATAATTCCTTTGGTCAAAGCAGAAGCGTAAATAGGCAAATTCGGTCTCCAAATCTTGTTAAGAATATAAGGAACAGCCCCAATATGATCATAATGGCCATGAGTAAAAACAATTCCTACAATATTTCTCTCTTTTCCTTTTAAATAAGCAATATTGGGAATAATACAGTCAATTCCAGGCATATCTTCTGCAGGTAACTTAAATCCAACATCAATAATTAAAATTTTATTTTCATATTCAAAAAGAGTCATATTAAGACCAACTTCACCCAAGCCACCCAAGGGGATAATGCGAAGAGATTGTTTTTTTTGTTTAATCATTTTTAATATTTTAATTATATTTTAGTATTTAGTAGCAAGTAGTAAGTAGTAAGCAGTAAGTAGTAAGCGAAAAAATAGAAAAATTCCTTAATACTAGATACTTGATACTTGATACTTGAATTGTGCCGAGAGCGGGATTCGAACCCGCACGGAGTTGCCTCCATAGCGTTCTGAACGCTACATGTCTAGCCAGATTCCATCACCTCGGCCCTTTTTTAAAGATATTTTTTTAGTTCTTGTTTAAGTTTTGGTCCGAACCTTGGATCTTTTAATGTTAAGTAAAGATGAGAGTTTAACCAACTAAGTTTATTTCCACACTCTAACCATTTTCCCTCAAATTCGCAACCAATAATTTCTTTTCCATCTTCTATCATTTTTTGGAAATTCTCAGATAAACGTATCTCTTTTCCTTTTTCTGTCTTCCCCTTTGAAAGATATTCAAAAACTTCAGGAGTTAAAATATACTTTCCAACAATAGCTAAATTAGAAGGGGCTTCTTCTATAGATGGTTTTTCAACCATTCTTTTAATTTTGTATGTATTATCGTCTCCGTTTTCTTCCACTTCAACAACCCCATAATAGGGAAGTCTTTCTTTTGGAATTCTACATAAGGCAACTACTGGTTTTTGGTATTTTTCAAACACCCTTATTAGTTGTAGGATACAGGGAATCTCAGATTCAACTACATCATCTCCCCATAAAGCAGCAACGACTTCTCCATTAGTTTCTTTTTTAGCTTGCAAAAGGGCATGTCCATCACCAAGAGGTTCTTCTTGAATTACTTGAGAAAATGAAACTTTATGAGAGATTTCTTCTGTTTTATTTAATTCTTTTAGAATTTCATTTTTCTGTCTTTGTTTTAAAATTTTAGTTAACTCTGATGATTCTTCAAAATATTTCTTAAGATAATCTGTAATTTCTTTTTTTCTAGGATTAGTAACAAAAATAATCTCTTCAATTCCAGACTTAACAACTTCTTCTATAATATATTGAAGAACTGGTCTATCAACTAAAGGAAATAATTCTTTAGGTAGAATTTTACTTAAAGGCAAAAATCTTGTGCCTAAACCTCCAATAGGTATGATTGCTTTTTTAATTTTATTCATTTTGTTTTAAAAAGTTTAAATTAGTTGGTATTGATTTTAAAGGTTTCTCAAAACGAAGTTCAGGAACTTGTTTATAGTTTTTGTTTTTGAGCCAACCTGATTGGGTATAATAATAACAAGCTCCTTGCAATTTTTCAAATATTTTATAGTCACTAATGCATTTTTTACTTATCCAGTTAGACATTTTCAACTTAGTATTACTAGGATTAATAGTTACGTGACCATAACCATGAGGAACTATGGCTGATTCGTTTTGTTTTGCTTTGATAACAAAAACATCTTGTATCTTTCCATTTTGCTGCTTTTGCATTAAAAAGATTGCTTCTCCTTCTAAAATAGTATAGATTTCCTGAAGATTGTCAATGTGTTCATGTCCTTTTGTTTTTACAAATTCTTGGCCTAGCATTCTTGGAGGAATAACAGTAATGTCATACCTTAAATTATCTTTTTCTTCAATAGCTCGATACATATAATATAACTCTATATTTTCAGCTGTTTTAAGCCACTCTTTATCATAAATAACCTCTTTCATATCATATAAATGCCTGATATCAGGTTTTTTATTTTTTATTTGTTCAGTATTCATTTAAGAACTCTTTTAGTTTTTATATACCAATTTTCCATATTACTTAAGCGTTTGGAAGGATCAGTAATCATTTTTCCAGTAATGCCTTTTATTTCTGAAGAAACTAAATAAAGATAATCTGGATTGTATAAAAACACAGCTGGTGAATCTTGAATTAAAATATTTTGAAATTGCTCTAATTTTTCTTTTGTAATTTCTTTATCAAAACTTTCTCTGATTTCTTCTAATAATTTATCAGCTTTTTTGTTTTCATAAAGAGACAGATTTAGTCCTGGATCTTTTTTCTGAGAAGAATGCCAGAAAGGAAAAGGATCTGGAATAGAACCTAATACTTCACCAAACAAAAGCATTTCATATTCTCTTTTTTTTATAATTTCTCGTTCTAACGTAGAAATATCAAAGGTTTCAATATTAATTGCAATACCTAATTCTTTTAACTGACTCTTTAAAAGAGAAGCTGTTTGAATTAGAAGAGGTTGGTCAACTGTTGCTAAAGAAAATTTAAGTTCTAAGGTTTCTTCTTTAGTATTGCATAATTCATTTAATTTAGCTCTGGTGCTTGTTTTAACTTGGCCCGTTCCCGTGGTTAAACCATAAGGACTTAATACTTCATCAGCATACTTTTCCTGGAATCTGATTACAGCTGCTTTGGTTAAAGAACCAAAATAGGCAGTAACATCTCCTTCAGGATAAACATCTGGAAATTGAGCTAAGCATTTTTGAAGTTCTGTTACTTCATTCCCGCTTGATTTTAATTGAAGATTTCTTTTGAACTGAAAAGAGGTTGATTTTTTTGTATATTTTGACCTGTATCCATCTTCATTTTCTTTAAATCCAGCTTCATCTAAAATTTGTTTTGCTTTTTCTTGATTAAATTCATATATTTCTAAAGGTTGTTTAAGTTTGTAAATCTGGGGTATAACAGGGGAGTCTACAATTTTTCCATAACCAAGAAGTAATTCTTGTATAATTGCTTGTTTATCAATACCATAATTTAAAGCTTTTTTTATTATATCTTCTGACAAGGATTTTGAGTTTTCTGGATTTAAGAATAAAGCAAAATATCTGGGTAGAGAAAAAGAATACATTTTAAGACCTAAATTAAATTTCGGCAGATTTTCAGGAGAAGACAAAGCAAAACCCTTGATTTTTCCATTTAAATAAGCTTTAAGTAAATCTTCTTGATTGTTAAAAAAGTAAAAAGTTATTTTTGGAATATAAGGCCCTTCTTCAAAATATAAAGAATTTCTAACTAAATTCAAAAAGTTTATTTTGCCTGTTGAATCCTGCTCTAAGTTTTCTAATTTATATGGACCAGAACCAATGGGTTTCAAATTATAAGTACTCAATGGAAAGTTTTCTGGAGATATGTATTTCCAAATATGTTCAGGTATTATTTTAAGAGTACAGTGTTCAAGAAAAGTACTTGAAGGTTTTTGCAACTTGAAACGTAAAATGGTATCAGAGATTTTGTCAACTTCTATTCCTGACCAACTTATTCTTAATGGACTTTTGAAATCAGAACTTTGAATTGTTTCAATTGTGAAGATTACATCATCTACTGTTAAAGGTTCTTTATCATGCCAGACAAGATTATCTTTTAAAGTGAATTCATAAACCTTTCCATCTTCTAAAACCTTATATTCTTTAGCTAATTGAGGAATAAGTCCGCCATTTGGAGTGTGTTTCATTAAACCAGAAAAGATAAGTTCAACTAAATCTCTATCAACATCATTTGTTTGAGCATAGATTGGATTAAGAAATCTTGGTTGTCCAACTAATCCTTCTGAGTAGTTTCCTCCAAGAGCAGGTTGGACTTTAGTCTGTTGAATATAGAAATTAATTGTTAGAAAAGAAAAACAAATTATAGCTAAGATTAAAAAAACAGAAAAAGTTGTTTTTTCTTTTTTGTTTAAAACTTTAAAAAGTTGCTTCCATTGAGTTCTAGAAGGATAAAGCTTCAGAGATTTTTTCTTTGAATGTTTTGGCATTTAAGCAAGAAGGTTAAATACAGCTAAACCGAGGAAGAGAATTGCTAAAATACAAGTTAGCCAAAATATTTTTTTTTGGATACCGCGACGGGTAGAATAAAAACCGCCTCCGCCACCAAAAACAGAACCAAGAGCTGAACCTCTTTGTTGTAAGAGAATAGAGATAATTAAGAGTGAAGAAACTATTATTTGAGCTGTAGGTAAATATTCTTTCATTTTATTTATAAGTTCCCATAAACAGATTTATACCCCAGACAACCATTGTTGTCCAGAAAAGGGAAATTAATCCATTAATAATTAATTCTAAAAATACAATATCAAGAATCCAAATCATTAGCATATTGATGACTAAACTAAAAAAACCAAGAGTTAGGATTTTTAGAGGTAGAGTAATTATACTTAAGATTGGTTTTACAAAAAGATTTAATAATCCCAAAGTTAAACCGATTACAAGAAACATTTGCCATGTTTCAGTAATTGGTATATCAAATATCTCTGATTGACCAGGAACAATAGACAAGCTTGTTCCTGATACAAAATGAACAGCCAGAAAAATTCCCAAAGCGCTGGCAATTATTTGTGAAATTAGTTTATTAAACATAATTAGATAATACTACCAAGAAGAGTTCTTTTCGTCAATCAACGAGCGGGACTAGATCCCGCTCGTTTGTTTTCAGACATTAAATTATTTTTGTATTATTTCAGTAACTCTTCAATATTTCCCAATAAATGAGAAATCGCTTCAGAAATAGAAGCTAGTTGATCTTCAATACTTTTTAATTCTGTTGTTTCTGAGAATGGAGAGGTGATAGTCATCCAATTACCCTCAGCTTGTAAGAGTGCTTGAATAGGGCTGCCTGAAGTCACTCCAGTTGCCTCCATAACTGCTCCACCATAAATAGTGGTTTTTAAAGAAGTAAGAGTAGAGGTTGTAGGAATATCAATTTTTACAGTTAATGTTTTGGAGGTGCCCCTAGGGATAGTCCAATTAAGATCAGAAAAAACAACATAATTATATTGACTTAGTTGTTGTTGATAAGTTAATCCTATTTGGGTACTACCATCATATAATTTAAGGTTGGCAATATCTGCTGGTGAAGCTAAATCAATTGTTCTGTTCTTATAAGGATAGACTGTAATTCTATTAACTTTAATATCCTCTACGTTATTAACAGCAAATATAGCTCTTAAAAATGTAACATTAGTACTTCCTTTGACAATATTTTGAGCAAAGGGTGTTTCTGGAGATAAAGAAATAGAAAGAGATCCTGATTGAACAATACTGAAATAGTTATCACTTCTATCAAAAATACTACTATTACTGCTATCTCTAACATAAATCTTATAATCGTCGCCTTCTATGAGTTCAGACAATGAATATGGTACGAAAACGAATGGTTGAGTAGTATCCCATGAATAACTGCCAGTATTATCAATATCCTTAGCAATATAAGACAGGCCTCCCGAACCCAGAGAAGCTTTCCAAATCTCAATATTTATTTTTGGGATATTTCCTGAAAAATTCCAAGCAATATCATAAGTCTTTCCAATTTTCCAACTTACCCCTCCATTAGGAGAAATAACAGTAATGGATTTTTGTTCAGCAACAATACTAAAATAATTATCAGATAAATCAAATTTTCCTGGTCCACCATCTGCAAGATAAATTACAATTTTGTAAACATTTCCGGCTCCAAAGCCTTCAAATCCTAAATCAGAAGGATCAGAAGGAATAGTCCAAGTATAACTTCCATTATTTGTAGTATTGATAATTGTAGCTTCACCTGCACTTACATTAGGATCATAGCTGGTATCTCTTAAGCCAATTTTAATAGAGGCATTAGAATCGTGACCAACAGATGTCCATTTGATAGTATGAATCTCGTCAGTTTTCCATTGTTCTCCTCCATTAGGAGAAGTGATAGTAATAGAAGAAGTAACTTCTTCTTTTTCCTCACACACATCCATTGAACTAACCTGTCCATATTTTGTTCCCACATTCAGTGCACAATAACCAGTATTACAATCTGAATCTCTGTCACAATCTCCTTGACCAGCATCTCCTTTACAATTTAAGGAAGCATAATTCCAAGACCATAAGTCTGAAGTGTGACAGGTTGTAGCAGTTGCTTCAACAATACTGAAATTAAGTGTCTTAGAGTTGTTATTATAATTAACTTCTTGAACAATCGGAACTAAAGTAGCCGTAGTATTAATTAATGCTCCAGAAGTATTAGTAAGTTTTAAATACAAAGAGGTATTTGCTGAAAATTTCCTGTCACTTTCACCACAGGAGAAATTTGCTCCAGTAACCGCATTGGTAATAGTAAGCCCAGAATGACAAGGTATAAAAAACCTAACATTATCGGCTCTCGTACTTGTCCAGGAAAATTTCACTGATCCACTATAAGCATCAGTTTCTGTGTAGTTAAAAGAGGTAATCGAAGGGGTAACCTTTTTTTCTTCACACACATCCATGCTAGAAACTTGTCCATATTTTGCTCCTACATTGAGTGCACAATAACCAGTGCTACAATCTGAATCTCTATCACAATCTCCCTCTTCAGCATCGCCTTTACAATTCAAAGAAGCATAATTCCAAGACCATAAGTCTGAAGTGTGACAGGTTGTTGGAATTTCTTCTTGAGTAACAATACTGAAATAGTTATCGCTTTCATCGTAAACTCTTAAATCTGTATAGCTACTTATTCTCATTTTAAAGTTGCCAGGAAACCAAAGAGCATTTGGATCAATGGCCCAACTATATTTCCCAAGACTAGCATCAACCCCGTATCCCATTCCTGGTAATTCCCGACAACTATTCGTTTCGCCACAAATAGACATTACAACCTTCTCCATTCCACTAGAATTCCAGTTAATATCGTATGTTTGTCCAGCTACCCACTTTTCTCCTCCATTAGGTGAAACAACAGTAATGGATTTTTCTTTTTCAACAATACTGAAATAATCGTCACCTAAATCCCAAATACTACTATCTTCACTATCTGTGATCTGAATTTGATAATCCTCACCCTTAACTAAGTCTATTCCGGAAGTAAATTTAGTGCTCGAAAGATCCCAAATATAGCTACCTGTATTGAGAGCATTTTTCACTATCCAGACAAAACCGCTTGACCCCCAAGATTCTTTTGTGAGGTTAATATCAACATAGCTAATACTTCCGGTATTTTCCCAAGTAATTGTATATTTTTTATTTATGGCAATATTTTCTCCTCCATTAGGAGAAGTGATGGTAATAGAAGAAGTAACTTCTTCTTTTTCCTCACACACATCCATGCTAGAAACTTGTCCATATTTTGCTCCTACATTCAGTGCACAATAGCCAGTATTACAATCACTATCTCTATCACAATCTCCTTCTCCAACATTACATGGACTGCTTGCCGTACAATAATCCCAGTTCCAGAAAGCTGTTGTCTTTTCAACAATACTGAAATAGTTATTACTGCTATCAGCGATTTGTTGAGAATAAGAAGAAGTGTCTCCAGTTTTCACAATTCTTATTTTGTAATAATTACCAGCAGGAGCTATAGAACCTTCTTTTATATGACCCAATAGCCACGAATACCAGCCGAGCGAAGTAGAAACATTTTCATCTATTATTTGAGTAAACGGACCACCAGCATAAATCTGACCGTCATCTCCTGCCCATTTTTCTAGATGTATATCTACTTTACCTACATCGGTTGAATTCCAAGTAATATTATATGTTTGTCCGATATTCAATTGTTCTCCTCCATTAGGAGAAGTAACAGTAATAGATTCTTCAACTTTTTCCTCACACACATCCATTGAACTAACCTGTCCATATTTTACTCCTACATTCATTGCACAATAACCAGTGTTACAATCTGAATCTCTGTCACAATCTCCTTCTCCAGCATCGCCTTTACAATTCAAGGAAGCATAATTCCAAGACCATAAATCTGAAGTGTGACAGGTTGTAGTAGTTGCTTCAACAATGCTGAAATAGTTATCGCTTTCATCCAAAATTTCCCCGGATGTAATTTTAATTTTATAACCCTTTTCAATGGGAACTATATCAGTTCCTACTGGAATTTTCCAAGAATATTCTCTTAAAGAAAAAGCAACTGTACCTATTAATTTTTCAACTCCTCCAGCCCTATCAGATGGTCGGACATAAAGATAAATTGAAAAATCTTCTTTAATTTCTTTAGCTCCCCATTTTATTTTATATATATTTCCTACGGCCCATTTTTCTCCTCCATTAGGAGAAACAATCTTAAGATATGGTTCTTCTATATCTGATATTTCATCACACCCATAAAGTTCATTTAATTTAGTTCTGGTGGTTCCTCCTACAAAACCAGTTCCATAGGTTAAACGCCAAGGGGCCAAAACATCTTTTTTATATTTTTCTTGAAAACCAGTTACTGCTGAGGCAGTAGTACGCTCAAATGAAGCAACTCCTTTTTTTTCGGAAATATCAATATTAAAACCTTCTTTTTCTAAAGCCGTATGCAGAGCTTCAATATCTGCTCCGTAGTCTTGATATTTTAAGTTATTTTTAAAATCATAGCACCAAACTACCTCTTCTCCAGTATCTTCAAGTTGTTTTTGGAGTTGAGCAATTTGTTCTTGAAGCGCTTTGATTAGAACTAAAATTTCCTCAGTCGTTAAAGCTTCAACCTGATGAACATTGATTAAAAAGGGCGAAATAAAAACACCCCAAAAAGCAATAATCAGGACGATTTTTTTAATATTCATTATTTTAAAATAATTAATAATATTTTTATTTAAAATTTATTTAAAACCTTTATCTTTTTTACCCTTTTTTTAGAATTTCGTCAATCTTTTTGAATTTCTGGCTGGAAGAAATCATTTATCTTAATATTGATTGGAATTACTTGTTTTATTTCTTTGTTTTGGATTTCAATTTTAACTATTTGTCCCTCCATGGTTTCTTCAGAAAAAGCTTGGTCAAAAACAAAATTACCTAAAGAGTAAAAAATCCATCCGTCTTTGTATTTTTCATAAGATTGGACAACATGAGGATGATGGCCGATAACTAAATCAGCTCCAGCTTCAATAGCCATTTTAGAAAAATCCTGTTGAAACTGATTTGGTTCAGTTTCATATTCTATTCCTGCGTGTAGAGAAACAATTAAAATATCAGAATCTTGTTTGGCTTTTTGAATATCTTCTTGGATTTTTTCAAAATCACTTCTATCTATCCAAGCTATTCCTGGATTATTTGGTCCAGCTCTCCAACCATAAGGTCCTAAGTTGGTATAAGCTAAAAAAGTAATTTTAGTTTCTTTAATTTGTTTAATAATAGGGGAGAAAGCACCACTTTCATTTAAATCTGCACCTACAAAATCTATACCAGCTATTTTTAATCTGACAAAAGTATCTTTTAGTGCTTCAACAGTATAATCAAGAGCATGATTATTGGCTAAAGAAAGAACATCAAATCCAGCAAAAATAAGTCCTTCAATTGTTTCAGGTTCAGCTCTTAAAGAATAAATACTGCCTACTTTTATTCCTTTGTCTGATATGACTGATTCTAAATTACCAAATAAAATATCAGCTTTTCTAAGTTCATCAGCCACCTTTAAAAAAGGCCATTTCCAGTCATTGTGTTGTTGAATCATATATTCTACGCCTCTGTCCAATATAATATCACCAACAAAAATCATGGTTATTTCGGATGAGTTAAGCTCATCCGAAAAAGATGAGCTAAGCTCATTTTGAGAAGTTTGGATTTTAAAAATCTCTGGTTCAATCAAAAAAGAAACCAAAAGAAAAATAGAAACAGCTAAAAAAGTGATAATAACTATCCAATCAGGTTTTTGATTTAATTTTTCCATTATTCTTTATTATACCCTTTTTAATGAAACGCTTAAGGGATTAAAGTTCCACTCAAAGAGATAAATCTCTTTTCGACAGAGTTTTCTATATTATAAAATTATAAATGTAAAACTCTGTTTGTAAGGATCTGTATTTGACACAGAAGCTTTATTTTAATAAGATTGAAATATTGTTAAGTACTCAAAGGCGACAAGTAACAAAAATTAAGAAATAATATGATGAATATTAAACCATTATCTGATCACGTTTTAATTGAACCGATCAAAGAAGAAGAGAAAACCGAAAGCGGTATTATTCTTCCAAAAACAGCTGAAAAAGAAAGACCAGAACAAGGAAAAGTAATTGCAGTTGGTCCTGGTAAAAGGACTGAAGATGGAAAAATAATTCCAGTTTCTGTTAAACTTGGTCAAAAAGTTTTATTTACTAAATATGGTCCAAATGAGATCAAAGTTGATGATAAAGAATATTTAATTGCAAGAGAGGAAGACATACTAGCCATTTTGGAATAAGCCAAAATGGCAAATTTCTAATATCTAATATCTAATTTCTAAAAAACATGGCAAAACAAATAGAATACAAAGAAGTAGCTAGAAAAAAACTTAAAGCAGGCGTTGATAAATTAGCCAATGCTGTAAAAGTTACATTGGGTCCTGGCAGCAGAAACGTTGTTTTGGACAAAGGTTTTGGTGTTCCTGTGATTACTAATGATGGAGTTACTATTGCTAAAGAGATTGAGTTAGAAGACAGAATTGAAAATATGGGAGCTGAAATTATTAAAGAGGTTTCTGAAAAAACCAATGATGTTGTTGGTGACGGAACTACTACCGCAGTCGTCTTAGCCCAAGCAATGATTGAAGAAGGATTAAAGCTTGTGGAAACCGGCTTTATTCCAGCTGATATTAATAAGGGAATTAAAAATAGAGTAGACACAATTATTAGTTTTTTGAAAAGAGCTTCTATTAAAATAGAGAAAAAAGAAGACATTGCTAAAGTAGCCACTATTTCGGCTGAGAGTGAAGAAATTGGCAACTTGATTGCTGATATTATGGAAGAGATTGGAAAAGAAGGAGTGATTACGGTTGAAGATTCTAAAACTCTTGGTCTTCAGAAAGAAATTGTTAAGGGTTTACAATTTGATAGAGGATACATTTCTCCTTATATGTTGACTAATGCTGAAAGAATGGAAGCAATTTATGAAAATGCTTATATTTTAGTGACTGATAAAAAGATTTCTTCTTTAACAGAAATTTTACCTGTCTTAGAGAAAATTGCTAAAACAGGTAAAAAAGAATTAGTCATTATTGCTGAAGATATTGAAGGAGATGCTTTAGCTACTTTAGTCGTTAATAAATTAAGAGGTAGTTTTAATACTTTAGCCATTAAAGCTCCTGGGTTTGGCGACAGAAAAAAAGAAATGTTAGAAGACATTGCTGTAGTTACCGGAGCTCAGGTTGTTTCTGAAGAAGTTGATTTAAAATTAGAAGATATTGAATTAAAACATCTTGGTTCTGCTAGAAAAATTGTTGCTGATAAAGAAAATACAACTATTATTGAAGGTAAAGGGAGTAAGGAGAAAATTGATGCTCGGATTATTCAGATTAAAAAAGCATTAGATAAAACTGAATCTGATTTTGATAAAGAAAAGTTGCAGGAAAGATTAGCTAAATTAGCTGGAGGTGTAGCCGTGATTAAGGTTGGAGCAGCGACTGAAGTTGAACAAAAAGTTAAACAACATAAAATTGAAGATGCTTTGGCTGCTGCAAAAGCAGCTGTTCAAGAAGGTGTTGTTCCTGGAGGTGGTATAGCTCTGGCTATAGCTGCAATGTTGACTGATTCTAAGGACGAGATTAATTTATCTAATTTAGAAAAAAAGGGCTATGTAGCTGGTCAGGAAATAGTTAAAAAAGCTTGTCAGGCTCCTTTAAGGCAGATTATTAAAAATACTGGAGCTGATGAGGTTACTTTATATAAGATTTTAAAACAGGTTGATGAACCAAGGATAAAAGAAACCAAAGAAAGTGGAAAGATTAGTTGGGCATTGGGTTATAATGCTATTACTGGAAAGGTTGTTAATATGATTGATGATGGTGTTTTTGATCCTACCAAAGTTGTTAGATTGGCCTTGGAAAACGCTGCTTCAGCCACTAGTATGTTTTTAACCACAGAAGTGGTTGTGGCAGAAAAGCCAAAGGAAGATAAACCAGGAGGAATGCCTAATATGCCTCCTATGGCTGGATACTAAACTGAATACTAAACTGAATACTAAACTTTTTACAAGATTACAAACTTTGGGGATAGGCCAGGCCTATCCCCATTTTTTTCTTGGCAAAAGAGTGTTTTTGTATTATAATTTGAATTGAAAGGAAGAAAAATTAATAAAAAAAACGGTTTTTGGAGAGGTACCAGAGTGGTCCAATGGAATGGCTTGGAAAGCCATGACCCTTAGGGGTCTCGTGGGTTCGAATCCCACCCTCTCCGCATTGAAAAAATATGCTTAATTCTCCTATAGATGAAATTAAAAATAAGTTAAATATAGTAGAAGTTGTTGGAAGCTATATTAAACTTACCAAAGCAGGCATAAACCACAGGGCTATTTGCCCTTTTCACTCTGAGAAAAAACCTTCATTTTTTGTTAGTCCAACTCGTCAAATTTGGCATTGTTTTGGTTGTGGTCTCGGAGGGGACATTTTTGGTTTTGTAAAAGAAATTGAAGGAGTGGAATTTGGTGATGCTTTAAGAATCTTGGCTCAAAAAGCCGGAGTTGAATTAAAAAGAGAAAGTCCAAAATTAAGAACTGAAAGACAACGGCTTTATCAGATTTGTGAATTGGCTACTCTTTTTTTCGAAAAACAATTAGAATCAAAAACAGGTCAAGAAGTTAAAAAATATCTTATTGGCCGGGGGATTAATGAGGATTCTATTATAAAATGGCGGATTGGTTGGTCTCCAGATTCTTGGCAAGGGCTGATTGATTTTCTAGTTTCAAAAGGATATCAAAAACAAGAATTAGTAAAAGCAGGTTTAGTAATTAGAAATGAAAAAGGTTCTTATTATGATAGATTTAGAACTAGGATTATGTTTCCTGTATTTGACTTAAGTTCTCAGGTGGTTGGATTTGGTGGAAGAATTTTCAAATCCGAAGATACAGCAAAATATATGAATACTCCAGCTACTTTGTTATATAATAAAAGTAGAATTCTTTATGGTTTAGATAAATCTAAAGTAGAAATCAGGAAAAAGGACTTTTGTATTTTAGCTGAAGGTTATATTGATGTCATTCTTGGTCATCAAGCTGGTTTTGAAAATATGGTAGCTACTTCAGGAACCGCCTTAACCCCTTTTCAATTAAAAATATTAAAACGATATTCGGAAAATTTATTTACTGCTTTTGATATGGATATTGCTGGAGATACAGCTACTAAAAGAGGTATTGATTTAGCTCAGGCCCAAGGATTTAGTATTAAAATAGTTGTTTTACCTGAAGGCAAAGACCCGGCTGATGTTATTTCTGAAAACCCCAAAGAATTTGAAAAATTTACTGAGAATGCTAAAGCGATTCTTGATTTCTATTTTGAAAATGCTTTTTCCAAAACAGATGCAAAAACTCCTGAAGGAAAAAAAGAAATTTCAAAAGTTTTATTGCCTGTTATTAAAAGAATTCCAAATAAAATTGAACAATCTTTTTGGATTCAGAAATTGGCTAGGGGATTGGGAGTAAAAGAAGATGTAGTAGACCAAGAATTAAAAAAAATTAAAACAGAAAAAGAATCACTTGGTTTGGAGCCAGAAGAAATGGAAAAAGCACCCATCAAATCTCGTAAAGAGCTTTTAGAAGAAGGGTTAATTATCTGTCTTTTAAGATATAAATCTTTGCTTGATTCTATTGAGGAGAAAGATTTTGAGTTTTTATCTTCTCAAACTTGTCAAATTATTTCCTGTTTGAAAGAAAAAAAGGAAATTCCTTCTGAATTATCTGACATTTTTAATTATTTATCTCTAAAGGCTGATATTAATAAAGAAGAAAACGAAGAAAATATTGAAGAAGAGTGGTTATATTGTTTAAAAGAAATTAAATTTTTAGTCATAAAAGAAAAATTAGATAAAATTTCTCAAGATATTAAAGTAGCTGAACTTGATAAAGATTCTGAAAAAAACAAAAAATTAATTGAAGAATTTAGTAATTTAGCCAAACAATTAAATGAAGAAAAAACCTAAAACAAAAGTAAAAAAAGTTAAAAAACAAGTCAAAGTCAAGAAAATCAAGAAAGTTAAAAAGAATGTTAAGAAAACCATTAAAAAGGTTGTTAAAAAGATTCTTAAAAGAAAAAAAGCAAATTTTGTCAGAAAAAAAGTTAAGGTTAGAAAAAGAAAATCTTCTGTTTTTTCCTTAGAACAAGTAGAACGATTAACAGAAAGGGGCATGAAGCGAGGATTTATTACTTTTTCTGAGATTTTGTATTTTTTTCCAAATATTGAAAAAGACATTAAGGGCTTAGAAATGTTATTAGAAGAATTAGGAAAAGACGGAATAATTATTCAAGAGCCCAAAGATATTTTAGAAGTAAAAACAAGCAAGAAGAAAAAAAGAGTTTTGAGAAGCAGAAAAATTGATCCGGTTCAGACATATTTGAAAGAAGTTGGTTCTTATGATTTGATTACCCCTGAACGTGAAAAAGAATTGGCTAGAAAGATTGAAACTGGAGATGTGGAAGCTAAAAAGAAATTAGCCAGGGCCAATCTAAGATTAGTTGTTTCAATCGCCAAAAGATATGTTGGTCGTTCTCCTAACATGACCATGCTTGATTTGATTCAAGAGGGCAATTTAGGTCTTTTTAGAGCAGTTGAAAAATTTGATTGGAAAAGAGGATACAAGTTTTCTACTTATGCTACTTGGTGGATACGTCAGGCAATTACCAGAGCTTTAGCTGATCAGGCCAGAACTATTAGAATTCCTGTTCATATGATTGAAACCATTTCTAAATATACTAAAGCTAGAAGAGAATTGTTAAAAGATTTGGGTCGTGAACCATTACCTGATGAAATTGCAGCTGAAATGGGTCTTGAAGTTAATAAAGTAAGGCATATTATGAGAATTTCTCAGAAAACTATTTCTTTGGAAACTCCTGTTGGAGAACAGGGGGATAGTGTTTTGGTTAAGTTTATTAAAGATGATAAATTAATTTCTCCTTCGACCAAAGCAGCTCGGACTTTATTAAAGGCAAGATTAAATGAGATTTTGGTTGATTTAACTCCCAGGGAGCAAAAGATTTTATCTATGAGATTTGGCTTGGAAAATGGTATTACCCATACTTTGGAGCAGGTGGGCCAGGTTTTTGGTGTAACTCGTGAAAGAATTCGTCAGATTGAAGCCAAAGCCCTTGAAAAGATTAGAGAGCATAAGAAACTTAAGAAGTTGAAAGGATATTGATAAATTGTGAAAAATTAGATAATATTTAATTATTCCGCGGTGGCGCAATGGTAGCGCGGGTGCCTGTTAAGCACTAGGTTGTAGGTTCGAGTCCTACCCGCGGAGCTCGTATTTTTGCCCGAGAGTTTTTCTCGAGGTTTTGATTGACAAATTTTTAATTGTTGGATATAAAGAAGATAGAGGTAATAGAAAATGACTAATGAAGAAAATGCAAAAAAGGTAGTAGAAATACTTGACCAAATGGAACAAGAAGGAGAATTTGAGGGCCTAACCCCCGAGGAAAAAGAAATAGAAAGACAAATATTGGACATGAGTATAAGGTTAAGTATGTGATAAAAGAAAAATAATCAATTTGCCTCTCCCTTTTTTCAAGCCAATAACTAAGTTATTAGTTTGAAGAAGTTAAAAAATCGCTTAATAGACGGTTTTTTGGTAGAATAAGTTAATGAATATCAAACAAGATAAAACTAACTGGAAATACATTCTGATTGTGATGATTTTAGCTGTTTCAGTTGGTGGAGGAATCTTATGGTGGATAAATCAACAAGATTTTTCTATTAAATTTACTGAGATAGAAAAAGAGAGAAAAGAGTGTAGAAAAGAAGAAGATTGTATTTTAACAGATACGGTAGTTAACGAACCCTGTCCTCCTTGCGATAATTCAAGCGCTGAGTATCAATGTGTTTCTATAGAAGAAGCCAGAAGAATACACGAGGAACAAAAGGAAAAATATGGAACATCACCATGCGCGCCATGTCCTTTAAAATCTATAGGCGACAAGAGATTTAAATGTATTTGTAAAGGAGATGAATGCGTAAAAATAGAAGACGAAACCGCCGATTGTCTTAGAAAATATCCATTAGTAGTATTTGAAGACTGTATTCCTGGAGAAGTGATTGATGGATGGTGGGGCACAATTTTATACCCGAACACTCTTGATACTTCAGATATTGAACACTATATAGATGCACTAGCTCCTGACATTGTAAAACAAGCTGGTATTGCTAGTTACGAAGCCTCACGGTCAACTTGCCAAACTATATGGTTTGTAAAGACTAACGGAGAATGGAAGAATGTGAGTCAGATTGAATTTTGTAACTACATAATTGATTACAAATCTTCTTGTAACGATTGTCTTTTAGAATGGGAAGAGGGTTGCTGTTAGATAGGTTCTAACATCGTCTAGATGGCAATAAAATCGGTACTTTAACTCCGAAATTCTCAAAAAACCAAGTTCTAATATTATACCATTCCCGGAGCTGAGTTTTTTAAATTAAAGAATCGCCATTTAGGCGATTCTTTGGTAGGATGAAAATATGAAGAAGACATTTATTATTTTAATTGTTTTATTGATTGTTTTAACTGGGGTTTGGTTTGTCCTGAGGTTTTTGATTGGCGGCGAAGAGCCGTTTACCTGTATCCAGGATGCCAAGCTTTGTCTGGACGGTTCCTATGTTGGCCGCGTAGGTCCCGACTGTGAATTTGCGCTTTGTCCAGATGCTCCTGAATGGTCGGCTATTAAACAAGCGATTGCTAATTGCGAGGTGGAAAGTATTTGGCAGACACACGCTAGAACAGTAGTAGCGAAACTTAAAAACGGAGAAGAATTAGCCGCCGTTGAACCGGAGCTTGACGATATAATTGATTTAGCAATCGCCGCCGAACCCCAATGCGGGGAAATTTTGATGGGAACGGAATAATTATGGTTAAGAAATCAAAACAATCTCTAGCCAACTCGTTGAGATACTAGATTCTTCATAAAACAGGTTCTAACATCGTCCCGCCAGGGGAGCACCTGTTTTTACCCGAGAGTTTTTCTCGGGTTTTGATTTAATCAATCATTGACAAATTGTATATTTAAAAATATATTGGAGATGACAGACAATGGAGACGAACAACGAATGAAGTTTAAGGAATTGTTGGAGGAACATAGGGCGAAAAAAGCTAAGATTACAATTTGTTCATTGGGTAAGTTTTTTACAGGATATGTTGAGGAAGTCCAAGATGACTTTATTAAGTTCATAGGACTTTACTCTTCGAATGTTCTGCGAAATATGCCCACATCACTTTTTGGAATGAGGAAAGAGGTCAGAAGAAAAAAATGGCGTGAAATAAACATAGAGCAGTTCAGAGAATTTACAATTCCCATTTCATCAATCTCAAGCATCAAAGATGCAGAGTTCCCAAATGTAATATAGCAAAGGCGATTCATAACGATGATTCGTCTTATTTTATTTCATTATCAATTAAACAGGTTCTAACATCGTCCAGCTGACAATAAAATTGGTACTTTAGTTCCAAAATTCTCAAAAAACCAAGTTCTAATATTGTACCATCCCCGGAGCACCTATTTTGCCCGAGAGTTTTTCTCGGGTTTACCTTGACAAAAAGATTATTTATTGTTATACTCAAAACAGTGAAAGCAATGACAGATACAGTTAGTATAGATGCTCATAAAACTGAGGCCAAGAAGCATCTCAAGCGGCTTCGCGAAGGGACCGAACTTTACGATGCTCGTCTCGAACGTCTTCATAGTGAAGTTTCCAAGGGAGGTTTCACTTTTAAAGACATCGGTACCAACGAAGAAGAACTAGAGAGACTGCGAGTTAAAAGTCACAAGATTTTAGCTCATAAGTATCTCGGGTGGATTCGCAATAGAAACGAGCTTTACCACGAAACTTACGATCGTTATTTCGAACGTCTTCATAGTGAAGTTTCCAAGGGAGGTTTCACCCTTGAGGACATCGGAACCAGCAAAGAAGAGCTAGAGAAGCTAAGGATTAGAAATTGCAAGTATGCGGCTCAGACACATCTCGGGTTCCTTCGTAAAGGAATGTATAATTATGATGCTCATCTCAAATCTTTTCGTAGTGAAGTTTCTAGGGGTGGCTTCACTCTTGAGTCCATCGGTACCAGCGAAGAAGAACTAGTAAGCTTTCAACAAGTTACACAATAGTGTAACACCCCCCTTTTTTCAAGCCAAGAACTAAGTTATTAGTTTGAAGAAGTTAAAAAATCGCCTAAGGGCGGTTTTTTGATTTAATTCAATATAAAACAGGTTCTAACATCGTCCAGTCCCCGGAGCTCGTATTTTTACCCGAGAGTTTTTCTCGGGTTTTTAAATAACATTGACATTTTAAATATTGTATTGTAGTATATTGTTGTGATTGAAAAATGAATGTAAAATTTACCCGACCAGATGGAACAGATTGCTACACTGGAACTATAAAACACGAAGTGGGCGAGATAATCACAGCACCAGATTGGAAACCAACACCTAATTGTGGGAATGGACTCCATTTTGCAGAACCAAGAGTAGGTATAACAGTTCTTTCAAAAATACCAGGTAAAGTCTTTGAAGTTGAACCAATAGGCCAAGTTATAGAGATATCACCAGGAAAAAAGAAGGCTCAGAGCTTAAAGATTCTGAGAGAATTAGACCTTACTAAATTACTCTCACAGTTTGCCGAAGATAAGCATTGGTATATCAGAGTAGCAGTAGCTAAAAACCCCAACATCAGCAAGAAAATACTCTTAGGGCTTGCTAAAGATGAAGATGTGGATGTCAGAAGAGCAGCAATTGTAAATCTTAATCAGTTCAAAAAATAGTCCTTTCTTATAAAAAGTCGGTTAAACCACAAACCACGACTTTTTTTTATTTAAACTCCTACTAAAATAGATTCTAATTCTATGAGTTTTTCTCTAATTTCTCTCCAATCAATAGTTCTGAACGCGTTCAATAGGGGGAGCTAGATTGTATAAAATTGCATATATTTAGATGTAATTGCATAGAGAAATCGCCAATTAGGCGGTTTTTTGGTAGAATGAAAATATGAAGAAGACATTTACTATTTTAATTGTTTTATTGGTTGTTTTAGTTGGGGCTTGGTTTGGCTTGAGGTTTTTAATCGATGGCGAAGAGCCGATTACTTGCACAATAGAGGCAAAACAATGTCACGATAGTTCTTATGTGGGGAGGGTCCCGCCTAAGTGTGAGTTTGCGCTTTGCCCAGGAGAGGCGGAATGGCTGGCAATCAAACAAGCCATTGCTAATTGCGAAGTTGAAAGTGTTTGGCAGACACACGCTAGAATGGTGTGGGCGAAACTTAAAAACGGAGAAGAATTGGCTGCCGCTGAACCAAAACTTGACGATATAATTAATTTGGCAATCGCCGCCGAAGAAAAATGCGGTGAAATCCTAATGGGAACAGAATAATTATTGATATAGTTAAAAAGTCAAAACAATCTTAAACAGGTTCTAACATCCTCCAGCTGACAATAAAATTGGCACTTTAGCTCCAAAATTCTCAAAAAACCAAGTTCTAATATTGTACCATCCCCGGAGCCAAATTTTTTAAAACAAAGAATCGCCAATTAGGTGGTTTTTTGATTTAATTAAATATAAAACAGGTTCTAACGTCGTCCAGCCCCCGGAGCAAACTATTGACAAACATAGACTTGTTTGTTATAATAAGAATGATTGAAATGGGTAACCCAGACAAAGATAGACTAGCACAGTGTTTGTTCTCGGAGGGTAGAGAAGTCCTAGAATTTCGCACAAACACAGGAAAGTTGGAAATAATACTTTCTTCCATCCAGAGAGAGGAAGGTAGTGGTAAGATGTTCATCCTCAAAGGACATACTGCCGGAGACAACTTGAAAGTTAGAATCCTCTACAACGTAGAGACACAAAAGGGGAAAGGACCTGTAGAATATCTCTAGTCCTCCCCACCTTTTTCAAGCCAATAACTCAAGTTATTAGTTTGAAGAAGTTAAAAAGCCACCAATTAGGTGGTTTTTTGATTTAATTCAATATAAAACAGGTTCTAACGTCGTCCCGCCAGGGGAGCCACACCCCCTTTCTTTTTTGAGGGGGATTTTGTATAATGAGGTAATGCTTATAATTAATATCAAAATAATAATATGAAGCTTAAATTTAATTTTAAAAAATTCTTGATTTCTTTTGTATTCGCTTTTATTGTTAATATAATAGTTGTGTATCTTTGGGATTCATTTTTTCACGGTCAGGGAACTTTCAATTTGGGATTTTCACTCACAGTAGCATTGGCTTTAGGTGTTGTATTGGGTTTTATTGATACAAAATAATAAGGTACTAAATTTTTGATTGAATTATTTTTTTATAATCTTATTGATTGTATGTTGATAAAAAATATCTTCAATCATAATAGTTGAAAAAAGTTATAAAATTTGTTATATCAAAGCCATTAAACAGGTTCTAACAAGGTCCGTCCCTCGGAGCTAGATTGTATAAATTCGCATATATTTTTGGATGAAATTGCATAGAGAAATCGCCAATAGGGCGGTTTTTTGGTAAAATAGGGGAATGAAAAGAATAAACCTTCTATTAATTATAGTTACATTTTTTCCTCTCGAGGAATTTAAGGGAATTAAATAAAAGACCATGGCAAACTTCTTCCCATATTTATTTATATTTTTATTTGTAGTTTTTATATTATGGGGCAGGCGATTGTTGACCAAAAAAGGAAAAGAAAAAGAATCAAAACTCCCGTATGTTAAAAAGAATTATCTTTTGACTAAGGCAGAAAAAGATTTTTTTAGAATCTTAGAACAGGTAATAGAAAATAAATATTATGTTTTTCCCCAAATTCATCTTTCTCAATTACTTTTAGTTAAAACGGAGAGGCAAGAACGTTTGAAGTATCGCAACAAGATAACCCAAAAGTCTGTTGATTTTGTTATTGTAGAGAAAAATTACCTGAATCCTTTATTGGCGATAGAGCTAGATGATAGCTCCCACAATCGTAAAGATAGAATAAAAAGAGATAATTTTATTGAAAAGGCGCTTAAAGACGCTGGATTACCGCTATTGAGGATAAAACGTAAACAGTCTTACAACGTTCACGAGATTTCAAGTCTTATTTATAATATTCTTGATAATAAAGAAAAATCAAAGTCCGAAAATTAAAAACTTAAAACAAAACAGGTTCTAACATCGTCCAGCCAGGGGAGCAAACTATTGACAAAATATTTTCTCGTGTTAAAATGAGAACGATTAAAAGTGGAAAATAAAAAAGTAAAAGTGGCTCTATGGGCCGCAACGGTTAAGGGATCAAAGAAGGATTCTTATTGGGTAGAGGAAATAACAAATGACAATGGTTTTTTCGGAGAATACTCTAGCTTGGATTCTTTAGCTTCCAAAGTTGGTGAGTATTTCAAGGACAAAGTAAGGCCAGGCAACATCACATTTATTAATCAACCACAAATAAAAATAGTATCTTTCGTTGGCCAGAGAACTGTTAGAGTTCTTACAAATAATGAGCTTCTAGAGATGATGACAAAAATGATCTATGCGTTTGACTAGATTACCTTCCTTTTTCTTCAAGCCAATAGCTAAAAGTTATTAGGCTTTTTTATTTAAATCAACATAAAACAGGTTCTAACGTCGTCCAGCCCCCGGAGCCAAGTTTTTTAAATTAAAGAATCGCCAATCAGGCGGTTTTTTGGTAACATAGAAAGATGAACAAAGAAAGATTCAAATTAATCCCAACCTCTCATTTAATTTTGAGAAAAGAGAATAAGATTTTACTTCTAAGACGCTTTAATACGGGATATGAAGATGGTAATTATAGTGTTGTTGCTGGTCATTTA
>SDBU01000438.1_pt1 | contig 58765 bp, 63 predicted proteins | sample 2277071 | NCBI WGS metagenome assembly SDBU01 (sample SAMN10397929, study PRJNA504765) | marine sediment metagenome | isolation source: marine sediment core GS08_GC12, 126 cmbsf | place: Arctic Ocean: Gakkel Ridge, Loki's castle | collected 2008 | reverse complement strand
GTCTAGAGTGTACGGTTTTCGTAACCCCTTTTGTGTCCCATTATCGCTGACGGTCTACACCGTATGGTGGCGTTAGCAACAATCCTTTCAAACCCTTCTCAATTATTCCTCTCTCGAAATCCTCCAAACTTGCTCTGTTGAAAAGACCTCGCTGATCTAGTGGTTCAGCGGCAGCAAATGATATTATTCTAGTTGGTGCCTGCTGTTGTATGTCCGCTGCAAGTTCATTGGAACCGAGCCACTCCTCCTGTACGCGAGCCATTGTCTGCGGCATAATATTGATTTGAGATACTTCCAGCTCATCAAGTCGCTTCAGCAGGTAATTTATGTCGAATCCCTCAATTTCCTTGACACTATTCTTGGGTTTGTCCCATCGTCTACGTAATTGATACATATGTGTGTGACCATCTATTACTTTCATAATTAACTCCTTTCTAACAAATATTCTTCAGTTGTTTTGGTAATGCCACAAACCTATTTGATGAGTTGACTGTTATTAACTCTTACCCCAAAGGGTTCAAAGACTATGAGTACTTCGGCTGACTGTGTTCATCCTGCTAGGTGTCCGCACAAAACCCGATTACGGCCAGTGCTCCACACGGGAGGGGGGAAAGAGACCCGCTGCTCCAATAAATAGGGTTCTTCGCCAAAGTGGTTGGTTCATAACTTCAAGATAATTTTGCCTCAGATAACTACTTCTTGAATTTGCGGCTGACTTTCCGTAAGCCACGCTCAAAATCATCACGACTAAATGGTGAGCCATTATCAGGCGAAGCATTACTTGAAAACCTAGTCAAGGTTTGTTCCCCACCTTCGCCCTCTGGATATGCCAAGAATAGGCATCCTTTGCTCGCTTCCAGCCAATTCTTTACCGTATAACTAGATGTTAGTTCTGATGGCATACTATACCTCCCTATCAAACTACCTACTGTTGTTCAACTTCACCGTGTATTTCCTTCCGTTGAATAAATTTAAGGTCTTTGTTTTGTCTTTAGTGAGTCACCTACTTAAACATTACTGAAACTGAGCCTAAGCGATCAAAAGTCGCCCTAAAAAACGATCCTGGCTTCAGATCCACTGCTTTTGTAAGACTGCCAGACATGATAAACTCGCCTTTTCGCAAGGTCATTCCATGTTCATACAATTTGTTTGCCAGCCAAGCAACTGCCTCACCAGGATTACCCAACGATGCTGCTCCCGCCGCAGTGTCGATGATCTCGCCATTTTCCTCGAGAACCATTCCAATCAAGCGAAGGTCAATTTCAGGTGATAATGGGGTAAGCTTACCTCCTAGTATTACTCCATCCTGTGCTGCATTGTCAGCGATAGAGTCTTTTACTGTAGCGAAAGTTTTAAATCTTCTGCCTAGGATTTCGAATGCTGGCATAATCCCCTCTGTTGCGGCAAAAACACCAGCCACCGTGACACCAGGGCCTTTGAGGTCATTTTTAAGGAGAAAGGCTATCTCAGGCTCAATGCGAGGCCAAACAACTCTTTTGATAAGTAGAAGCTGGCCTTCTCTGAAGACACAATTATGAAAGATGACACCATAATCTGGTTCACTTATTTTAGCCTGCTCCTGCATTGCCTTGCTAGTTAATCCTATTTTCCTGCCTACAATAACTGCGCCCAACCCGACTTTTATTTCTGTTGTCCTTCGTTGTATTGCGTACGCATCATCATAAGAAAGATCGGTGTACTTCTGAGAAATCGGCTCGGGAGGCTCGCCTTCTCTCTCGGCTTCAATTAACTGGCGGGATATCTCTTCGATTTCATCCTTTGTTAAACTCATAGGTCCTCCTGCTGTATTCTCTTTGCCTGATACTGGAAGTCCTAGTACCGTATGATAGGCTTCTTAGTTGGTCACCCAGTCGGTTGCTTTGGTAGATGCTTTATATACTCCTGCAGCACCTCGTTGGTGGGGAGCCGGATAGCGTATCCGATGTCTCGTGGCTCCAGGTATTCGTATACCTCCGGCTTGGGAAAAGCACCATCAACGCCATTCTCTTTCGAGTAGATCATGTCTTTTAATCCATTTTGGTACCTCCTTGGCATTCCCTTATTACGCCGCAGCGATCGACTATTCATAACGTTCGGGTTTTCTAAGCTCAACAAAGACCCCATGGACGTCCTTAGGATGCACCCAAGCAACACTTTTCTCTTCTTGGATCACCCTGCAACCCTTTTCGCGCAATGTCCTCGTGCTTTCTGGGATATCGTCTGTCTCGAAGCCAACCAGGTAGACACCTTCTCCGTGGGCGTCTAAGAAACGAGCAACGGCACTAGAGGGATCAGTCGGTTGTATTAGGTCAATGTGGCCTCTTCCCAGAGGTAAGATTGCATTTTTAAAACCGTACTCTATAGATTCCCTCATCTCATACACTTTAAGGTCAAAAAGGTTCTCAAATCTCTCAATTGCGGCATCAAGATTCTTGACGACAATTGATAGCTCAATCACATCTCCAATCATAACTGACTCCTTAAAGAAGAACTGTTTTTGTGTTTAACTTTTTACACAAATGCCGCGCTTACCTTGTAGCCTTCGGTAAAATCTTTTTCGAAAGTTCAGCTCCAATGGTAGTCATAAGCCTCCCGAACCCAGTGGTAACTTGACAGACATTGATCTTAAACTCTGGGGATATACTCATCAATAAGAGTGCCTCTCTCTTTGTCATCCGGTAGTCTTCCTCAAGCCAAAGTATAAGGTCCTTTAATGCTTCTTTTATGCCTTCTTCCACAGGTCTGTAGCAATATATTGAAATCAGTGATTCCGGTGTCTCCAGACGGACGTTTCTTAAGCGTTTATTCTTTATTACATTACAACTTAAGATTACCCTACCAGCCACCTCATTTGCCATACCAGAGACTTCGCCATCACCTTGAGAACCATGTAAGTCTCCAAAGAAAAGTAAGCCTCCTTTATTGAAAGATTGCAAGTAAACTTTCGTCCCTTCTCTAATATCCCGACAGTCTAGATTTCCACCGGAGGCTGGTGATGAACCAAAACTGGTTACAAGACTTGAAAGGACTTCCCATTCAGGAGCAGTAGCGATAGTGCCGATAAAAGGTTTTAAATCCCAACTATAGTTGTGTTGTTGATATCTCCAAAATGCCTTTTCTGAGGTATTTTGGATAATACCTGTATACATCTCGTCACATTCTTCCCAGCCACGCAGTCCTGAAAAAGGGTGCTTGCCGATGAGTGTACATATTACACCCTTCGATATTTGCTCAATTCGCTCAATGGTTACCACAAGTATGTCGCCAGCATCTACACCGCGTACGTATATAGGTCCACAAACGGGATTCGACCAGGCTGGCACTTTAGAAGAGTACTGCTGTGTATCTTGAGGGAGAAACTTACTAGGATCTTCTCGCAGTATTCCATTCAATGCGTCCTCGAGGTCAGCTGAGAACTTCTCTCCAGGATCAACCTCTAAGATTGGGGGTGTCTGTTTGTTAAACGCATAATTCCTTGGCTGACCAAAATTATTGTTTCGGGGTACATGTTTCATATTGGTCTTTTGCCTCCCTTTGCAAGAACACATCAACTAGCGACCAGTGTTGATGCTGTTCCATTTTTCCAGATATTTTTCCTTAACCTGTGGATTCAAAAGCCATTCAGGCCATTCGTCTTTGAGTACCTTAGCGACTGCTTCATAGGCTCGTTGTTTCATTTCTTGTGTAGACTCTTCAGAGTAATACGCAGAATGGCCTGTTAGAATAACATTGTCGAATCGTAATAGTGGGTGATCAAGGGGTACATATTCATTCACAACTACGTCAAGCCCAGCTCCACCGATGTAGCCACGTTCAAGCGCGACAACTAGAGCATTCGAGTCAATAATTTCGGCTCGCGCAGTATTTATCAAATAAGCTGTTGGCTTCATTTTTCGAAATTCGTCTATTCCAATCATTGCTTTACTGCTTGACGTTACCGCTGAATGTACCGAAATAAAATCAGATTCGCTTAGCAATTGATCCATTGAAACGCACTCAACCCCCAGTTCTTCAAAGACATTTGCCGGTAAATAAGGGTCGTAAGCAACTACTTTCATTCCAAAACCATCAGCCTTTGTAACAACAGCTTGACCAGTTCGGCCAAGTCCAATTAGGCCCAATGTTTGACCTTTCAATCGAAAAATAGGAGACCGAATCTTTCGTATCTCAGGCTTTTCAATATTCAGCCATTTGCCCGCTCTAACTGCTCTATCAACCCGAGTAACCTTCTTAGCGCAAGCTAGAATAAGGGTCATTGCATACTCAGCCACTTCTTCTTTGCAATAATCACCGGGATAGGACACAAGGATACTGTAGTCTGTTGCCGCCTCTATATCTATGCCTTCATAACCAGCTCCAATACTGTGGATTAGTCTGCATTTCTCCAGGTTTCTTATCACCTTTCTAGTAAACGGCTGCATGAACGTCACTACTATATCGGCGTAACGTGCAGCGGAGATGATCTCCTCCTCGGTCTTACATGGAACGTCAAAGTATTCTGCACCTAATTTCTTAAACCGTATCTCATCTAAAGGAGCACCGGGTTTTGTCCTGACTATTGTGTAGCTCATAGATCCTCCTCTGACATGGTTGTTAAACAGAGTTATAGAAGCCAGATCGAACTTGATAGGAATCATCTTTGTTAGGCAGCGTTTTCGATTCTAATTGTTGCAACCACAGTCCTCACCGAGACATTTCTCCGAATTTACCCAAACTCTATAGTTGGCACCATGCTCCTTAAATGCCAGGAGCCCGCATTTCCGGTGCGTTACTAGAATTTTGATGCCCCTGACTTAGGTTCAAGGTCTCAATGGGGCAGCGGTTCACCCGTATTATGGTTCCGGCTGTATCTCTTGTCACCATGGTACGGTCTCCTCTATCCTACCCTCAAATAATCCCATGTTCTATCTTTCCAGTTCTATAGCGCCACCGTTTCCGGGCACTGATAATAGAGAACCTCCTCATAATTAGTCCCGTCGTGCAATCTCAATTTAATTACACAACTATGTTATTCAAACTTGGGAAGATTGTCCTCTACTTCTGGTTCTTTTTGATATCCCCTTTGTTTTTGGCGTTCTTTATAGAGCTTGTAAAACTTCAGGACGGTCTTCATATGATCCTTTTCCTGTTCCTCTTCAATTGCCACCAACCATTTGAGTCCCCACCTGATAATAAGATGAAGTCCGGCAGCCATCGTCATATCGTGGTTCCTGGCATACCCCTTGACTGCGAGGTAGGTCTCCCTGTCAACCGGCATATGTGTTCGTTGACTCCTGGGAAGAAAATATTTAACGGGGCTCATTTTTCTTTCTCCTTTTGGTGTTAACACATCTAAATATACCATCGTAAATTGTGCAATTAAGTGTTACATATTGTCAATTTTATTAGAATTTTTCTCCTTCGTAGTATCATAGTGACCCTTTAATACCAATAGCAGTTATTTGGAAATACTCTACAGTAATTTACAAATAAAAGAGCGTTCGAGTTAACTCAATTAATGGTAATTCATTCAATTTCATAGAGGAAACCATCCGGATCTGGGAAAAAGGCCTAAAGAGGCTGATTTTATCTCTTTTATGACCGAGTGGACTATAATAAGGCCGCCAAGGATCCAGACAACGACCTCTGAGCATCCGTTAACTCAATGGCCTACATTCTCCTACTTTTGCTGACTATATACATATTCGATCTGACTTCATTATAAATGGCCTGAATTTGTATCGCTAATCATTTTCCTTTGATTATCTATACCCAGTGTTTATTTTCTACCCCTAGGCAACGTCTTCTACTTCTTTGGTGCCATATTTTTCATATTTTTTCATTGCCTCGGAATCAATTAGTTGCCACCCCTTCAGGCTCAGGACTTCAATATTGGATAATGCAAGTAAAGTAGCATCATCGTACTTGAAGCGTATAAATAAACAGCAATGGCTTTGGTGAACAGGACCAAGTAATGTAACACCCGACGTTATAAGTTGGTGCTGAATACCTTGCAGTTTAACATCGGACAAATATTCCACAAGATAAACCCTCAACTCTCCGTCAAATCCCTCCGGCAGGCAATTTCTATAGTTGACTAGGGTTCCTAGATTATCACCTAGGCTTTCCGCAACAATGTATTTGTGCACTTCGTTATATTTAGGTTTCGACCTGCCTTCAGGAAATGTTAAATGTAAGAGAGCTGAACATTCGGTCATTGTCTCAGTGTCGAGATATCTAGTATAGTAGACTTTTACCATAGCGCGACAACTTAGTCCCTTCATGGCAGTACAAAGCACTTCAAAGTCATCCATATCGTCCTTGCTGAGTTTGAATTTATCTTCAGTTACAGTGTACTCGCCGGGGTCGGCTAGCCTTAGTTCCACGTCATATCTATAGGGTGTAATCAGGCCTTCTATACTGGGCCTAAAATCGCCAGTTTCCGACTCCAGTACTTCCAGACAAATCCTTTCGATGATAATTGGCTTGTTCGAGGTATTGCCTAACCTGAATTTAACCAATCTCGCATACTCCCCCGTTTTATCGTTAAACACTCGCCTGCCTCCCTCTAGAATCGAGAGGTTTAACAGGCTCTTAATCCTGTCCTCAGACATTATGACCGATTCTACCGCTACCGTAGACTGGCGAGCTTCATCAAGAGACCTTATCGCGTCCTCAAGATGGAGGCCACTGACTGCGGTGTAGACTTGGGTGGTGTTCAAATTACTGTGCCCTAATAACTCTTGAACAACCCTGATATTCACTCCCTTCTCCAACAGCCGGGTAGCAAAAGCGTGACGCAGGTCATGCGGTTTCAATTCCGGTTTGCCTGCCAGCCTACCGTATTTCTTAACCATCCGGTATATGACACCTTCACCCACAGATAGCACCGAGTCGTCTGGATTCTTACTTGAGCAGAAAGACCTCAAAGCAATGGCCAGTCTATCAGTCAGCGGAATGGTCCGATCTTTGTCTCCCTTACCACGGATGCGCAGTGCCTTTTCGCCAACGTTCCTTACCTTCAAATTCACTACTTCCTCCCGCCTGAGTCCAGCGTCAGCCAATAGTCGAAGGATAAGTTGATCTCTGCGATCTTCCCGTGCCAGATCAAACAATTTGTTGACGATGCCAGCCTCTATGTAGGGTGGCGCGTGGTGTGGCACCCTGATTAGAAACACCAGATTTTCGCCACGCCAGTAGTGGAAACCCTGAAGGGCTGCCCGATAAATGCGAAGCGTTGACGGTGCAAAGCCTTGCTCGCGGAGATGCGCCAAGAATATTCTTGATGTTTCAATTGTAGGCCCAGCCCCACCAAGGGCTTTCTGGTACTGAAGCAACACGCCGCGGTAGCGGTAGGCGGTTTTCTTATTTATCGAACGCTGAAATAGTCCCACCTTTTCGTAGGTGGCGAGTTCGCCCTGTAGTACTTCGCCGAGTTGTTCGCTTTGGGGGGCTTTGGTTCTGGGTTTCATCTTTGGCATAGCTGTTAGTCTCTGTGGCGAATGAATTAGAACGCCCCCAAGCGAATTCGAATCGCTGTTGCCGGCTTGAAAGGCCAGTGTCCTAGGCCACTAGACGATGGGGGCACGCTACTTGAGTATAGCAAAGATAGCCCCAGACAGCAACGCCCCAAATAAATTAGCTCGACTAACGCTACTTTATGCCAACAACTGTGTTAAAATACCCCAAATGAACAAGGAAGCTGAGCTATTTAAATCAGATACAGCTAGAGGGAACGGGCGGTTAAGAAGAGGGTTAATCTCGATATCAGTATTTACCATCGTTATTACGGTCACGGCGGGCATTTACCTTGTCTACGGACGCCATCCAGAAAGGCTTATTGAGCTAGAAAACTATGTCTATTGGGGAGCTTTCCTAGTCAGCCTAATTGGGAATGCCACCATTATTTTGCCCGGTGCAGTTTTAGTGATACTGGCTGATATCGGGGTTGTCCTCTATCCGGTAACCGGACCAGTTGGCCCGATTATGGTTGGACTGGCTGGAGGCATCGGGGCAGCAATTGGCGAGATAACCGGTTATATGGCTGGCTACAGTGGACGGGTGATTGTAGAAAGGGTGAAATTATATAACCGGCTGGTAGGGTGGATTAAGCGCTGGGGAGCAATTGCCATCTTTGTCTTTACCGCGGTACCGCTATTTTTTGACCTGGCTGGTATCGCCGCTGGCGCCCTTCGCTTTCCATTATGGAAATTCGTGCTGGTTTGCTGGTTGGGCAGAACCATACTTTATATCACTGCGGTGCTACTGACGGCGCGGGGTTGGGAAACTATCTTAAACTACTTCGGCTGACCCCGCGGTTTGATTTTCAAAACCAGGAGTGAGCCGGCAATAAAATAGACAAAGCAAAAAAGCAACATCACGGAATAACCCAAGCCGGGGATAGTAACATTAAAGAGGTAAATCACCAGTCCCATCAATCCAACCAGGGCGCCGCTGCCGGCAGTCGCCAGATTGGTAAGTCCAAGGTATCGCGCCGCCTCAGTGGGTGAGACCAAATCAGTCGCCAGAGCCCAGTTAGTGCTCATAAAAGCACCACCTGAAATACCCAAGATAGCGCCAGCAAACAACACCAAAGTATAACTATCGGAGAAATCTTTGGAGAAATATAAAACCACGATGCCAAAAGCACCAAGAAGTCCGGAAGAGACCACAATTGGCCGACGCCCTATTCTATCGGAGAGCCGCCCGGCGGGGTAGACTGAAACCAGCATACCAGCACCAACTGCGATAAGCAGGTCAGCGGTAACCCGGGCTGGATTGGCAACCCCAACCACATCCATCATAAAGTACAAGGCGTATCTCTGTAAGGTAATGAGAGCAGTGAGGATAAGGAAACGGGAGACCAAAAAGAAGACGAAAGCCGAATTGGCTTTGACATCAATCTTAAAGGATTTAGAAATAGCCGTTAGCAGAGAGACTCCGGCACCATCGGTTCTGGGCTTTTCTTTAATCGTAAAGACAGTAAAAAGTGCTACCCCGAACAGCAGAGTAGCCAGTACGCCCAAAGCCAGCCACAGATCAAATTCCCCCTGACCGCTAAAATAACGGTCCATAAAGTAGCCGATCAGCCTCACCAGAACCACCCCACCCAGTATCTCAAGCAGGCTCTTCACCCCTGAAGCTACCCCCCTCTTCCCCTCAGGCACGAAATCAGGGATAAGGGCCTGATATGGTGCCTGGGCGATATTAGCTGAGACCTGAAGCAGGCAGTAGGTGAGAAGAATAACCACAAAACTACCAGCCAGCCCTATCCCGGGTAAAATCAAGATGCTCAAGATAGTGCCAAGCAGGATATAGGGTCGGCGGCGCCCCCACCCAAGACGTGAGCGGTCACTAATTACCCCGGCGACCGGCTGAGCCAGCATGGCAACGAGTAAGCCCGCCAGGGTCAAAAGTCCGAGCCATAAAGTCTTCTCCTGCTCGGCAACAAAGTCCAGTAACCGCAGGGGCAAAATGAGGCTGTGCAGGCTGGCCCATAGAGCCGAGAGACCAAAACCAAAGATGGTAATCTTGATATAGTCGCAGGACTTAAACCCGTTTGATTTTGGCATAGATTTCACACTAGTTACGGGTAAACGGCTGGAGCATCAAGCCCGGCTGTCTCAGGTAAGCCAAGCATCAGATTCATATTCTGGATGGCACCTCCGGCGGCACCCTTAACCAGATTATCAATCGAGCTAATCAAAACGAGCTTCCCGGTCCTGGCATCAATTGCCGGATGAATAAAGCAGGTGTTACTTCCCCAGCTATGCTTGGTGTGGGGTGGAAAGGACACTACACGGATAAAGGGTTCATCCCTATAGAAGTCTTGATAGAGCTCTCTTAATTCTGCTTCTCCCTGTTTACCACCAGCCAGTTTGCCCGAAACCAGGTTAGCATAACAGGTGCTTAATATGCCCCGGGTCATTGGTACCAGATGCGGAATGAAGGTTACCGCAATTGGCTTATCATCGTTAAGCAGCCTCATCTCCTGGAGAATCTCCGGTAGATGCCTGTGCCCTTCAAGTGCATAAGCGGTAACATCGTCACTGGCTTCGGAAAAATGGGCCTTAAGGCTCGGAGTTCTACCGGCCCCGGATAAGCCCGACTTACTATCAATAATAATGTCGCCCTCAATGAGGCTGTTTTTCAGCGCCGGGGCTAAAGCCAGAATGGCACCGGTAGGGTAACAGCCCGGGTTAGCCACCAGTTTTGCCTGAGCAATCTCTGGGCGGTAAAGTTCGGTTAGCCCGTAGACTGCTTCCTTTAATAGCTGCGGGGAAGGGTGAGAAAAGTCATACCACTCTGGATATTGGCCCGGGTCTTTAAGCCTGAAATCGGCACTGGTATCCACCACCTTAATACCGCGCTCAAGGAGCGAAATGACCACCTCAGCGCTCTTAGTGTGTGGCATACCAGAAAAGGCCAGGTCAACATCATCAAGCTCTGTTTTAATGGTCAGGTCTAATGAAGCCAGATGAGGAAAGACATCGCCCAGCTTCTGTCCAGCCGAGGTACGTCCACTAACCGAGGTAAGCTTAACCTCGGGGTGCAGGTAAAGCAGTCTCGCCAGTTCAACTCCAACGTAGCCAGTAACATTAACAATACCGATTTTCATACCACGTTTCCCTTTAATTTGGCTTAGAGTATAGCATAAATCAGCCTTAAAATTACACTGCTTATACTGTATCAGTCTCAGGGATGGTTCCTTCCCTGAGACCGGTGATGATATGCTGAATTTCGAGGGTGGATAAGCCAAATCGGTGCAGGGTGTGGCGGGTTACTTCAAGGCTGGCTTCAAACTCAGGACGAATAACTTCAGTAACACCGAGACCCTTAAGAAGCTCAACGTCACGGTCGCGGTGAACCCTGGCCACGATGTCAAGTCTGGGGTTAATTTTAAGGGCATTTTTGGTGGTCAGCTCAAGGGCAATAAAATCAGGGAAAGCGCAAACCAGTACCCGCGCCTTCTTGAGCTGAGCATGGGCAAGAATTTCAGGGTTGGCAGCATCCCCATAGATGCAGGGGACTTTCCTTTGGCGCAAGTCAGAGATAACTTGAGGATCAAAGTCAATCACCAGATAGGAGAATTTTCGCCGCTCAAGGACCTTGACCAGGCTTGAGCCAACCCGGCCAAGCCCACAGATTACGGCATGACCTGAGAGGTCCCATTCTTTTTTGTACCAATCCGGGTCAGGGCGACGGGCAATTATTCGGCACAGCCGCTCATTCTGGCTCAGGCGCCGATAGACAAATGAGCCGAACATAAAACTGAATGGGGTCAGGAGCATTGTAATAACGGCGCTGGCGATGGTTAAAGAGTAGAGATAAGATGAGATAACGCCGGTTTCCCGCCCCAGTCCTGCTAAGATAAAGCTAAACTCGCCGATTTGCAGCAGTCCCACACCCACAAACAGCATTGTCTTGGGGCTATAGCCAAAAATCCAGGGGATAAAGGCGCAGATTAAAAACTTAGCTAAAATGATAAAAACCACCACCAAGCTGATAATAGCCAGGTGTTCGATGACAAACTGGGGGTCAATAAGCATACCGAGAGAAATAAAAAAGAGGGCAACAAAACTGTCACGCATGGGAACAATATCAGCGAAAGCCTGACGGGCAAAGGCAGATTGGCTAACCAGCAGCCCGGCCGCAAAGGCACCGAAGGCGGCAGATAAGCCAAAGAAGTAAGTACCAAAGGCAGCCGCTAAAACCAGGGTGATTACAGTTAAAAAGAATAGTTCGCGGGAACGTTCCCCCGCCACCAGCTTCAAGAGCCGGGGTAGTATCCAGATACCCAAAACCAGCATTACCCCGATAAAAAGCGCTGCTTTCCCGGCGGCTAGGAGCAAAGCCAGCCATAGAGCCTGTCCTGCCTCACCCATGGACGGCAGAATAATCATCATTGGCACAAAACTCAGGTCCTGAACCAGGAGAATCCCGATCATGATTCGCCCATGTCCAGTATCCAGCTCACCACGTTCCATCAAGGTCTTGAGGACAATCATGGTGCTGGAAAGGGCAATCAAGAAGCCAAAGAAGATTGCCTCAACCAGTTCCCACCCGAAAAGCTTACCCAGAGCCAATCCAAAACCGGCGGTGAGTAGTATCTGAATAATGCCACCCAAGATGGCAACCTTGCCTATTTTTACGAGTTCCTTTATTGAAAACTCAAGACCGAGGGTAAAAAGAAGCAGGATTACCCCAATATTAGCCAGAACCCTGATTGTCTCAAGGTCCCCAACCAAACCAAATCCATAGGGGCCAACGATGATACCACCAGCCAGGTAACCCAGGATAACTGGTAATCTCAGCCGCCGGGCCAGGATACCGCCAACGATAGCAGTAGCTAGTACGATAATTAAATCAAGACCGATGCCAAGTTCATCCATAACCTTGCAAACCCAGATTATTCTACCACAGAAACAAGGCTTGGAGGCATTTGCCCAGAGGCGAAAACTATTTGCTAAACGGAGTTATTATATGCTTAAATATTACGTTAATACTTTTCCGATTGCGTTTGTGAAAGGGGGGAGAGGCAGATGCCGGCGATTTATATCATTGATGTCACCAACCGGGACGGGGTTCAGACCGCCAAGCTTGGTCTATCCAAACTGGAAAAAACAATCATAAATCTGTACCTCAACGACATGGGCGTCTTTCAATCTGAATTTGGCTTCCCAACAACCAGGCACGAAACCAACTATCTCAATGCAAATCTAGAACTGGCCGAGATGGGGATACTGGAGCCGATTCGTCTCGGAGGCTGGATAAGGGCAATCACGCAGGATGTCGAGGCGGTATTTAAGCTGGTGCCCAATATCCGCCACCTTAACCTTTCGCTGTCTACCTCAGACCAGATGATTAGGACCAAATTTCAGGGTCGGATAAAAAAGGATGATGTTATAAGGGAGATGAGCCAGGCTGTGGATACCGCCAAGGCACATGGTGCCGAAGGTATCGGCGTTAACGCCGAAGATGCCTCCAGAACTGATTTAAATTTCTTAATCAGATTTGGCTTAGCTGCCAAGGAACACGGAGCCTGTCGGTTCAGGTACTGCGATACCCTCGGTTATGATAACCCGTTCAGCATCTACGAAACCACCAAAGCACTGGCAGAGACCATCGGGATACCGATTGAGATTCACTGCCATGGCGACCTGGGTATGGCAGTGGGCAATTCCATTGCCGGAGCGAAAGGGGTAATAGACGGGGGGCAGGACGCCTATATTAATACCACCATCAATGGTATTGGTGAAAGGGCAGGCAATGCTGACCTGGTAGCGGTTATTCTGGCAATTACTAAATCAAAGGGTTTTGCCGAAAAATACCAGCTGGGAAACTCAATTGACTTATCTAAAGCCTGGAAGACAGCCAAGTTTGCCAGTTATGCCTTTAAGGTTCCAATTCCAATCAACCAGCCGGGTGTCGGTGCCAACGCCTTTGCCCATGCCTCCGGTATTCATGCTGACGGCACCCTCAAGGACCCGCATAATTACGAGCTATACGACTACAAAGAATTGGGTAGGGGCGAGCCGGAAGAGGTGGAAACCGGTAGAGAGATAATTACTGGAGAGTATAGCGGCATATCAGGCTTCCGACATGTCATGGGAAGAAAAGAAATCTCGATCTCCTTTGCCAATGCTGAGGAAGCCCATGATGTCCTGGAACTGGTGAGATACGCCAATGTCGAAGCGCAGAAACCACTGGTTGAGGATGAACTTCGTTTTATTGCCCAGTACCCAGAACAGGCAAGGAAGATTCTCAGTCTAACCCCCTAACCCCAGATATGGATATGACAAGCCGATCTGAACCGATGACCTTGAAAGCCATCGGTATTGTCAGAAATGAGCTTAAGGAGTCAACGAAGCAGGACTCCAGCAAGGTTGTTTCCGAGATTGTGATTGACAGTAGTCTGGCTGAGGCTTTAGATAGTCTGGATGGATTCTCTCATATTATTGTCCTTTACTGGATGCATCAACTTGACCACTCAAACGGCTTCCCACTCAAGGTTCATCCCAAAGGGAGACTGGAGGTAACCCCGGTTGGGGTTTTTGCCAGCCGCTCACCAAACCGACCAAATCCAATTGGCAAAGCTACCGTCAGATTGCTTGGGCGTCAGGGCAACAAACTCAAGGTAGAAGGGCTTGATGCCGTTGATGGCACGCCAGTAATCGACTTAAAGCCCTACCTCCCTGGCTATGATTCGGTTGATAACGCTAAAGTGCCGCCATGGGTAACCGAGAAGTAAATCAGGTGCTTGAGAATATTTACCGGCGGCTAATGAACCGCTATGGGCAACAGCACTGGTGGCCTGCCAAGGAACCATTTGAGGTAATCGTCGGTGCTATCTTAACTCAATCCGTGGCTTGGCGAAATGCGGAGAAAGCACTCTCAAATCTCAAAAAGTACGGGGCACTATCACCAAAGGCACTGCGTTTGCTTGAGAGTGACCAAATCGCCAATCTCATTCGCCCCTGTGGCTACTATAATGCCAAAACACTAAAGCTTAAAGCCTTCGTTCTATGGCTTGGCGAGTGCTACCAGGACGACTTAAAAAAGTTGTTTTCAAATAGTGCCGGCGAGTTAAGAGAACAGCTTTTAAACGTTTACGGTATTGGCGAGGAGACAGCTGATTCGATAACCCTCTACGGGGCCCGAAAGCCAAGTTTCGTCATTGATGCCTACACACGACGCATCCTGAGCCGTCTTGGGCTGGCCTCCAAAGATAGTAGTTATGCTGCCTATCAGGCTCTATTTATGCAAAATCTGCCCAATAAAGTCAGCCTATTTAATGAATACCACGCCCTGCTGGTTCGCTTGGCCAAAGATGTCTGCCAAAAGAAGCCTCTTTGCCCCAGGTGCTGCCTCAATGATATTTGCCATTTTTATAAGTCCAACCTTGACGCTAAGGTCAAAATTGGTTAAGGTTAGTGATTGGGTGCCGATAGATAAAACAGAAATAGAATGAACACGAAAGAGTTACTCAATATCTCAAACGCAATTTGTCCGGATAAGGTTGCCATTGTCTTTGAAGACAAAAAGTACACTTTCAGCCAGTTAAATGAGCGGACAAACCGACTGGCTAACGGCTTTGAGGGGCTGGGAGTTAAGAAGGGCGACCGTCTGGCAATGCTTCAGGTCAACTGCAATCAATGCGTCGAAGCCTACTTTGCCGCAGCCAAACTGGGCGCCATCCATGTGCCCTTAAATTTCAGGGCCAAGGGTGATGAGCTCAGCTACATGCTAAATAGCTCCCGGGCAAATGTCTTTTTGGTCGGTGGGCGATATACTGACCTTGTCAGTTCAATGCGTTCTAATCTTGCCTCAGTTAAGCACTTTATCTCCATCGAAGCCAAACACGATGGCATGCTCTACTATGAAGATTTAATCTCATCGTCATCGGCTGAGGAGGTCGAGGTTGAGACTAATGATGAGGACACAACGATACTAATGTATACCGCCGGCACCACCGGACAGCCTAAAGGGGTGATGCTATCGCACAACAGCTTTTCCATTTATGTCCTTGAGAATGTAAGCCCTGCCTCGCCTGAAATCGAGGAGAAGAACCTCCTCAGCGTTCCCCTCTACCATGTGGCTGGAATTCAGGCAATGATGGCGGCGGTTTATGGCGGCCGGACACTGGTAATTGAACGCCAGTTTGAGGCCAAGGAGTGGCTGGAACTGGCGGAAAAAGAGAAGGTCAACCGGGCAATGCTGGTCCCCACCATGCTGAAGCAACTTATAGACCTCCCTGAGTTTCCAAAATATGACCTGCGAAGTCTAAAAATCATCACCTATGGCGCCGCCCCAATGCCGCTTGAGGTTATCAAAAAAGCGGTTAAAGTCTTCCCCGGGGTCAGCTTTATTCAAGCCTTCGGACAGACCGAAACCGCCTCAACCATTACTTCCCTCGGGCCTGAAGACCACCTAATTGAGGGAGGTGAGGAAGAAATCGAGCAAAAACTAAAGAGGCTTGCTTCAATTGGTAAAGCGATGCCGGATGTTGAAATGAAGGTAGTTGATGAAAACGGAAACACCCTGCCTGCAAGGCAGATTGGTGAGATTTTAGCCCGGGGGCCAAGGGTGATGACCGGTTACTGGCAGGATGAGGAGAAAACATCAAAAACGATTGACCCTGATGGCTGGGTTCATACCGGCGATATGGGTTACATTGATGAGGACGGCTACTACTTTTTAGCTGGCCGGGCAACGGATATGATTATCCGGGGCGGGGAAAACATCTCGCCGGAAGAGGTAGAGGATGTGCTCCATTCCCATCCAAAGATTGATGAGGCAGCGGTGATTGGTGTCCCCGACGAGGAGTGGGGTGAAGAACCAAGGGCAATCATCGTTCTAAAGAAGGATAAGCAGGCTAGTAGCGAGGAAATAATTGAATATACCCGCTTGAGACTGTCAAGTTTCAAGCGGCCGAGGTCAGTAGTTTTTGTTGACTCCCTGCCTCGTAATCCGATGGGTAAGGTCTTAAAAAAGGATCTTCGTGAGAAGTACGGACAGGCGTCAGATAATTGATTTTCACCAGCAACCCAGCTAAAATATTTTAACCAGGTTTCTAGGAGGTAGGTATGGACTTCGGGTTTTCTAAAGAGGAGGAGGAATTCCGGCAGGAGGTTAAAGAGTTTTGCCAAAAGGAGGTAACCCCAGAACTTATCGAGGATTACGAACGTGAAGCCGGTTATACTCCTCATATCTGGGAATTTCTGCGTAAACTCGGGGCGAAAGGTTGGCTGGCACCGCAGTGGCCCAAAGAGTACGGCGGACTTGAGAGTGACTACATGAAGAAATTCATTATTGAGCAGGAGGTCACTCGTGCCATCGGTGTACGACAGGCGGTACGCAATGTTGGCAACGGCATGGCTGGCCCAACAATCCTGCACAAGGGTACTGAGGAACAGAGGAAGAGGTTCCTGCCACCAATTGCCAGGGGAGAAGTAGAGTACTGTCTTGGTTATACCGAGCCACAGGCTGGCTCAGACCTGGCGGCTTTAGAACTTAGGGTGACTGAACCGGGAACCAAGGGTGAGGTTTTGGCTGAGGATAAGGGTGACTACTTTGTGATGAACGGGCAGAAGATGTTCAATACCGCCGCCCACTATGCCCAGCTTCACTGGCTCGGAGCCAGGACTGACTGGGAGAACCCGAAAAAGCATCAAGGGATTTCACTATTTGTGGTTGACCTAAAAAGCCCCGGCATTACCATTCGCCCGATGAAAACGATGAGCGACCTCCTGACCAACGAGGTCTTTTATGATGATGTCAAGATTCCCAAGGCAAATATGATTGGTGAGAAGAATCGGGGTTTTTACTACATTATGGAAGCGGTGGATTTGGAACGGGTTACCCCGTCCGGAGCCCTGGAACACATTTTTGGCGAGCTGTTAAGATTCGTTAAGGAGATTGGGTTTAACGGCCAGCCTCTTTCAAGAGACCCTCAAATCCGCCAGCGCATGGCTCAGCTGGCAATCGATATTAGCAGTGCCCGCCTGCTTGACTGGAGGATCGGCTGGATGCTGCAAAACAATACCGTACCCAACTATCAGTCGGCCATGTCCAAGGTTTACTCAACCGAGCTAACACAGCGTATATATAATACTTGGCTGGACCTCATGGGGCTCTTTGGGCAACTTCAACCTGGCTCCAAATGGGCACCCTTTAACGGAAGAATTGAGCGTGAGCACCGAAGGTCGGTGATTGACACCATTTACCGCGGTACCTCAGAGATTATGCGGGTTATCATCGCCACCCGAGGGCTTGAGCTACCGAGATGATTAAGGCTAACTAGTACAAGTAGAGGAGAGTAACATGGATTTAGCTTTAAGTGAAATGCAGGAAATGCTAAAGACCACCGCCCGTGACTTTCTGGAGAAAGAATGCCCCAAAAGCTATGTCAAGCAAATGGAGACGGATGAGCGGGGCTATTCGCCTGAAGTCTGGAAGAAAATCGCCGAGCTCGGCTGGCCTGGGCTTCCATTTCCAGAGGAGTACGGCGGTTCTGATGGTTCCTTCCTTGACCTGGCAGTACTCCTTGAGGAAATGGGCCGTGCCTGTTTCCCCGGTCCCTTCTTTTCGACCGTTATCCTCTCGGGACTACTCGTCCTTGATGCCGGAACTGGAGAGCAAAAATCGGAGCTGCTGCCCAAGATTGCATCAGGTGACCTGATTTTAGCCCTGGCGCTGAACGAACCCTCAAACAGTTATGAGCCGTCCGGGGTTACCCTTAAGGCCACCCAAGACGCTGACAGTTTCATCTTAAATGGCACCAAGCTCTTCATCCCCGATGCTCAGGTTGCCGACTACATTATCTGTGTTGCCAGAACTAAAGAGACAAGCGATGAAGACGGTATCAGCCTCTTTTTAGTTGACGCTAAAGTGCCGGGGTTAACCACCACCCTGCTTAAGACCATCGGCGGCGACAAACAGTGTGAGGTCATCTTTGATAAGGTGAAGGTGAGTCGGGACAGGATTATCGGCGGGCTGGACAAAGGCTGGCCGGCTGTAGAGCGCACCATAGAACGGGCAGCTATCGGCAAGTGTGCTGAGATGGTTGGTGGCGGCCAACAGGTAATAGAAATGGCAGTTGCCTACGCCAAAGAGCGTCACCAGTTTGGCCGACCAGTTGGCTCCTTTCAGGCAATCCAATTCCACTGTGCTGAGATTCTGACCAATGTTGACATTTCACGTTACCTGACCTATGAGGCTGCCTGGAAATTAAGCCAGGGACTGCCCCATAAAATGGAGGTCGCCATTGCCAAGGCTGGGGTTGGTGACGCCTACCATCGGGTGGTCACAATTGGGCACCAGGTTATTTCTGGCGTTGGCTATACCGAAGACCATGATATGCATCTTTACTTCAATCGTGCCAAGGCGGCCGAACTCCTCTACGGCAATGCTGATTTCTATCGGGAAAAGGTAGCTCAAGAATTGGGGCTTTAGAATTAATCGCTTAAATTATTGGCCCTGGAGCTTCTCCACCAGTTCAGCGATGTCCATCACTTTAATAGATTCCTCAGCGGCTTTAGCTCGGATGGCATCATCAAACATCTGGAGACAGTAAGGACAGGCGGTAGCTATCGTCCCGGCTCCGGTCTCCATTACCTGCTCAAGGCGAAGCTCGCTGATTCTCCGGCCACTGGTCTCCTCAAGCCACATGTGACCGCCGCCGCCGCCGCAGCAGAAACTTCGCTCCCGATTGCGCACTATCTCGACAATCCTGGCATTGGGAATACTGCTTAAGATCTGCCGCGGCGGCTGGTAGACACCGTTGTATCTGCCCAGATAGCAGGAATCATGATAGGTTACTATTCCATCAGTGCCTTCAGGTATCTTAAGCCTGCCTTCTTTGAGGAGATTGGCAATAAACTCGGTGTGGTGGTAAACCTCAAACTCGCCCCCGAACCCGGGGTACTCATGCTTCAGGGTTTGAAAGCAGTGCGGGCAGGAGACAACTATCTTCCTGACATTGTAACCTTTCATTATCTCAATATTTCTCTGGGCCTGCATCTGGAAGAGGTACTCATTGCCCAAAATGCGTGCCGGCTCACCACAGCAGCTCTCCTCGGTACCTAAAATAGCAAAGTTAACCTGAGCCTTCCCCAAGAGTCTGGCAATTGCCTGAGCAATCTTGATACTTCTATCCTCCAGCGCCCCGGTACAACCCACCCAGAACAGGAGGTCAACATCCCGACTTTCGGCCAGGGTCTTGACCTCAAGGCCCTGTGCCCAATCGGTACGGCTATAAGTAGTACCCCGCCAGGGGTGTCCCCTGGCCTCAATGCTACGCAGTGCCCCTTCACCCGTTTCCGGAACTTGAGCCTGCTCCATGACTAAATTACGCCTCAACTCAATGATTTTGCGCATCTGCTCAATTGAGACCGGGCATACCTCCTGACAGGCAAAACAGGTGGTGCAGGCCCAGATCTCATCTTCAGTTACCACCTTGCCAGGTATTACTTTATCGGGGTTGGGCAAGGAGGCTTCCGTTTTGCCCTCAGCCTTAATTAGTGCAGGACCTGCCGCCAGTAGATGCTCCTTGAGGTCCAGGATTACCTTCTTCGGGTTAAGCGGCTTGCCACTTGAATAAGCCGGGCAGACATCCTGGCATTGACCGCACAGGGTGCAGGTATAAAGGTCAAGCAGGTCCTTCCAGGTGAAGTCCTGAATTTTTGATACGCCAAAGGTCTCAGTCTGTTCCAGGTTGATGGGCTTAAGGGCACCCTTAGGACCCAGGTTTTTGAAGGCTACATTGGGAAATGAGGTGAGATAGTGGAGGTGTTTTGAGCGGGGAATATAGACTAGAAATCCGATGATGATAGCGTAATGAAGCCACCACAACCCCTTATAGGCCCAAACCAGTGTACCCGGCTCTAAACCGGTGCCAGCTAAAGACCTAGCTAAAGCAGTTCCGATAAGGGGCCAGGAAGCTGGAATGCCATAAGCGGCATAGCCAAAACCCTCAGTGAGAATGTGGAGCACCATCAGGCTGAAAATCGTAAACAGGCTAAAAGCAACCCCGGTGGTTGTCCCACCTGCCAGCCTAGAAGGTTTGACGATATACCTCCTAATCGCCGCCCAGATGATAGCGGTGGCAACAACCACCGCCACTAAGTCCAAAATTGAGAAGTAGACCAGCTCAAAGGTGCTGCCAGCCATTACTCGTGATAGTCCAAACCCTTCACCCAAGCCAATGAAAATAATATAACTGATCAAGAATAAGCCGAAACCCCAGAAAAGAAGGGCGTGTCCAACTCCGGCCAGGTAGCGGCGGCTCAGGCTAACACTCTTCAGGTTACACCACTGGAAAACGGTTTCAATTAGCATAGACCTGATTCTTCGCCCCGGGCTATCAAAGCGGTTTTCATTCCGTCCCAAACGCATGACGCGGTAAAGGAAGTAAACCCTTTGCAAGAATAATCCAGAGGCAATCAAAAACAAGAGCCAAAAAATGACATATCCCGAGATGCCAAAATACATTGTACTAACCGGTGACATAATACCTCCCATTAAAGGCTTGCTAGCTTGATTTTCTGATTAGTCGAACTATAAGGCTCTAGCGTATTCGGCTAACAGCAATGAAAATCCCGAGTCCCAGGGCTAAAAGGTCGAGAAAATGAAACCTAAATCCCCAGGGGAGGAAAAAACCGACCAAGTAGGCAATTACCACCATGATACCAACGATAGTTGCCAGGCCCCGACCACGCTTGCGGTTAACAGCCAGACTAACTACCTCGGCAATGGCATAGCCGACCGCTGGAGCCAGCAGTAAGTTAAGGTAAAAAAAGGGTATCGAACTAATGATTGTTCCCCAGAGGAAACCCCCGACTAAAGCCAGGACGAATCCAACGCCGATAGCTCTTAAATAGTATTTAGCTGAAACCTGGTAGGTGGGCAGTTTATAGAACCGGGCGCACTCACGGCATCTAGCGCCCACCAGTGTCTGCACCATATCCTTGGGGCAGATCGGTTTACCACACTTGCCACACCTAAGGCTAGTTTCAACATCAGGATGATAAGTGCATTTCACTTCGACACCTTCCCTTAATTTTAGTTAATAGGTTTACGATTTATCCAAGCCTTTCTGTCTCTGATGTCACGGTCCCAAAATAACCGGTTAATCATCAGCTCCCCTCGGCTTACCGAATCGGTAACTGAGGTTCTGGGGGCGGTTAACCGCCTGATTATCACTATCAGCAATATGGCTAGAAGGCCCAGAGTAAGGATACGCGGTTCCTCAATGCCCAGGGGTTTACTTAAAAACCAGCTGGCTATGGGAAACAGAGCGATCACCAAGAGGGTGGTCACTGCCATTAGCCCAAAGGGAATCGCAAGGAAAGCCAGAATTACCCCGGCTATTGCCAACCACGGTGACAAGATTGAGAGTACCCCGGCTACGGTTAAAATCCCCCGGCCGCCGCTGAAACGCAGAAAAACCGGCCAGTTGTGTCCAGCAATAACGGCCAGTCCTGCTATTACCTGCTCAAGTAGCCCCAACCCCAATAGTTGTGCGACCCAGACAGCCAGAGCCCCTTTGCCAAGGTCAAAAAGGGCTACTGGAATAACCAGCCACTTGGAGGTTACTTTCAAGAGATTACTGACACCAACATTACCACTGCCGTACTCTCTTATGTCGACACCGCGGGTAAATCTGGCGGCAATATAAGCGGCCGGGACCGAACCCAGAAGGTAAGCACCCAAGATTAATAGCACCAAGATAGCCATCGTCTCTTCTCTACTACACCGGTTTTAGAGTTCCCTCTTGAGCCAGCGTTATAAGCTGCTGTGCCGCTTCAAGCGGCACTTCGGCATCACCCATCAACGTTTCGTTCAAGTCATCAAGCCCGTGGTAATCGCTACCACCAGTGGCAATCAGATTATACCTGTCGGCCAACTCTTTAAGCCACCTTCTCTTCTCAGCCCCGTAGTCATCATAATAGACCTCGATACCAACCAGACCAGCCCTCTTTAACTCAATTATCATTTGCTCAGGATCACTTGCGGTTGGGGGATGTGCCAGCACTGGCAGTCCGCCAGCTCGAAGCACCAGCTCGGTTGCCTCAAGTGGCATTATCTTTTTTCGCTCAACATAAGCCGGGCCATCACGCCCAATGTATTTAATAAAGGCTTCCCTAATTGAACTCGTGTAGCCCTTCTCCAACAGGGCTTGAGCCAGGTGAGGACGGCCAATAGCGCCGCCACCGGCAATCTCCTTGACCCGCTGCCAGGTGATGTGGACGCCCAAACTCTCAAGTTTAGCAATCATCCCCTGGGCACGGGCTATGCGAGAACGACGCAGCTTTTCAAGAGTAGTCTTAAGTTCAGGGTTGCCATAATCTACAAAGTAGCCAAGAATATGAACTTCACCTCGGGGAACATCAGTATTAATCTCAACTCCGGGGATAACTTGCAGCCCTGAGTAGGCTTTGGCCGCCTCCAGAGCCGGGGCAATGCCATCTGTAGAGTCGTGGTCAGTCATGGCAATTACGGTTAGCCCCTTCCCCACCGCCTTATCAACGAGTTCTTCTGGACTAAATCTGCCATCAGAAGCCGTGGAGTGTAAATGAAGATCTACCCCGGACAACCTAGTCCACCTCACGATAGATACGCTCAATACTTGTTGCCCGCCCACTTTCCTCATCTATCCTCACCAGGACACCATTAAACATGGCTTTACCTTTCCCTACCGATAAACGATAAGGCATCAAGGTCAGAAAGCGGCTAAGCACTGACTCGATATCATCACCGATAATTGAATCCATCGGCCCGGTCATACCAATATCGGTAACATAGGCAGTGCCCTGGGGCAAGAGCTGGGCATCAATGGTACCGACGTGGGTATGGGTACCAAGGACAGCACTGACCCGACCATCAAGATAACGCCCCAAAGCCATCTTTTCCGATGTTGCCTCGGCATGGAAGTCAACAATAACGGCTTGAGCCTCCTGCCCAACCTCAGCCAGAAGCCTGTCCATAGCCCTGAAGGGGCAGTCAAAGTTACCCATAAAGGTCCGGCCGATTAAATTAACTACCATCACCCGACCACAAAACAGGTAGCCTTTGCCAGCTAAACCGGGAGGGTAGTTTAAGGGGCGCAGGATCGGCATTTCCCCCTCAAGGTAGGGAAGAATCTCTTTATGAGCCCAGATGTGGTTGCCGGAGGTCAGCACATCAACACCAGCACCAAACAATTCCTTTGCCGTCGCCAAGGTTACACCCAGACCACCGGCAATATTCTCACCATTGACAATAACCAAATCGAGTCCATACTCTTTGCGTAAGCCCGGCAGAAGTTCCCCTACTGCTTTCCGGCCGGGCTTACCAATGACATCACCAATTGCCAGAACTAACACCAGCTTTAAGAGAAAAGGGGAAAGTCAAGCGAATTATTCTTCCCAAACCCACCTTCCCCCGTTACTTTTTACCTCCTACCTAGCATAATCTACGGCTCTGGTCTCCCTGAGTACCGTCACCCTGATCTGACCCGGGTATTCTAATCCCTCTTCTATTTTCTTAACAATGTCTCGGGCAAGCCTCATTGCCCCCAGGTCATCAATCTCCTCCGGCCTAACCAGGATTCGAATTTCGCGACCGGCTTGAATCGCGTAGGATTTTTCCACTCCCTTGAAACTCTGGGCAATGTCTTCCAGTGCCCTAAGGCGCTTGATGTAGCTCTCCAGCGATTCTCGTCTGGCACCTGGCCTGGCCGAGCTGATGGCATCAGCCGCCGAGATGATAAAGCCCCACATACTAACCGAATCGGTATCAAGGTGGTGTTCAATAATGCCTTGAACTACCTCGGGTGATTTGTCCCATTGCTTAACCAAGTCAGCACCAATAACAGGATGGGTACCCTCTACATCATGGTCAATCGCTTTACCAATATCGTGTAGCAGCCCGGCCCTTTTAGCTAAAGCAACATCAATGTTGAGTTCAGACGCAATCATACCCGCCAGTTCGGCTACCTCAATACTATGGACCAGAACATTCTGCCCGTAACTGGTACGATATTTCAGACGACCGAGCAGCCTGATTAACTCCGGGCGCAATCCGTGTATTCCGACTTGGTAAGCTGACTGCTCGCCAGCACTGAACATGACATCTTCCACCTCTTCTTTAGCTTTAGCTACCACCTCTTCAATTCGTGCTGGATGGATTCGCCCATCAAGGATAAGCCTGCTTAAGGCAAGACGAGCCACCTCGCGTCGTACTGGGTCGAAACTGGAGATGGTTACTGCCTCAGGGGTATCATCAATAATCAGGTCAACACCAGTAGCCTGCTCCAGCGCTCTGATGTTACGGCCTTCTCGCCCAATAAGCCGCCCCTTCATCTCATCACTTGGCAGGGGCACTGTAGACACCGTAGTCTCAGATACCACGTCAGAGGCAAGGCGCTGGATTGCCCGGGATAAGATTTCCTGAGCCTTCTCGTCAGCTTCAAGCTTAAGCCTAGCCTCCCACTCCCGAAGACGCCGGACGGCCTCCTCTCCAAGTTCCCCCTCCATGGCATCAAGGAGAGACTGTTTGGCTTCAGCAGTGGACATGCCCGAAACTAGCTCGAGTTGCTTTATTCGCCGATTTTTAATTTCCTCAAGCTTGGCATGGATAGCCTCGATTTCCTTCTCTTTGCTATCTATGTTGCGCTCACGTTGCTCGGCACCCTCCAACTTACGCTCCAAGGTTTCTGACTTTTGAGCGATGCGGCTTTCTTGACGTTGAAGCTCGGTACGACGCTCACGATATTCAGCCTCCGTAGCCGACTTAAGCCTGCCGGTCTCTTTTTTGGCTTCATTTACAAGGTTTCCAGCCTCAAGTCTTGCCTCAGCAATCATCCTGGCGGCTTTCCTTTGAGCGGTGCGAAGCTGACGGTTGACGACCATCCTGCGAAGAAAGAAGACAGCCATGCCACCAAGCACAATGCCAATAATTAAACTGGAAAAGTAAACTAAAACATTCAGGAGCATTTCTCACCTCCCTTCACTAAAATTCTCCATTTCCCGTGGGGTTAAACTCTAGATAAATACTACCTATTTTGGTATTTTAAGTCAAGGAAAGATAGTGGCCTTCCTTACCAGTAGCCTTCGGTTCTCACCTAGAAATGCTAGCCCCATTAAGCTATAATAAACATATCTTTAACCAGCCGGGCTGTTCTCGGAAGAGGAAGAGATTTTGAGTATTGAAGAATTAAAGGCTCGAATCAAAGATGAGCTTGATATTCGGCGGCAGGAGCTAACCAAACTGAGCCTGAAGATTCACTCTCATCCAGAGCTTGGTTTTGAGGAACATCAGGCTTCAGAGTGGCTAATCCGCTATCTTGAGCAAAATGGTTTTCGGATTGAACGAGCTATCGCCGGGCTGGCTACTGCCTTTAAAGCCAGCTACGGTAAGGGAAGACCGGCTATTGCCATTCTGGCGGAATATGATGCCCTACCCGACCTGGGTCATGCCTGCGGCCATAATCTCATCGCCTGCGCAGCTATTGGTGGTGGGGTGGCATCAAGAGCAGCAATTGACCGATTTGGGGGTAGTATCCATATTATTGGCACACCAGCTGAAGAGCTATATGGCGGCAAGATAATCATGGCCAAGCGCGGCGCCTTTGCTGACCTGGATATAGCCATGATGATTCACCCCGGGACGTATGATACAGCCATCACCCAGACACTAGCCTGTCAAGCCCTGGAGGTTGAATTCCTGGGTAAAGCAGCTCACGCCGCTGCCCGACCCGAAGCAGGTATTAACGCCCTTGAGGCAATGCTCCTCTCCTTTAATGCCATCAACTCACTCAGGCAGCATATCAAGGATAGGTCCCGTATCCACGGTATAATCACCGATGGTGGTCAGGCGGCCAATATTGTTCCCGCCCACACTGCCGCGAGCTTACTGGTCCGGGCTGAGGATAACAGTTACCTTGATGACTTAAAAGAGCGAGTCTTAAACTGCTTTCGGGGGGCAGCTAAGGCTACCGGGGCCCGTCTCAAATACAAGTGGGATGAGGTACGCTATGCCCCAATGCGAAATAATCTCACCCTAGCCAGGCTGTTTACCCATAATATAGAGTCCTTGGGACGCCCGATGGAACTGCATAATCCCAGTGCAACCTTTGGCTCAACCGATATGGGCAATGTAAGTCAGCTGGTACCCGCAATTCATCCCTTCGTTGCCATCGCCCCCATGGGAATAGCCGTTCATTCCACCCAGTTTGCCACAGCGGCTGCATCTGAGGTAGGAATTCGAGGATTCATCGACAGTGCCAAAGCCCTGGCGATGACTGCAGTTGACCTGCTCTCAAGCCCAGAGGTGCTTAACCAAGCTAAAGAAGAATTCGCTAAAAAAGATGATTAGGATAGGTATCCCTCGAGCATTACTCTACTACCAGTATTATCCAGCCTTTAAGGCCTTTTTTGAGGGGCTGGGGGCAGAAGTGGTGGTTTCAGCGCCAACCACTCAGGAGACACTGGTTTCGGGTTCATCCCGGGTGGTGGCTGATACCTGCTTACCGGTCAAGGTTTTCCTGGGACATGTCCTTTCTCTGGCCAGAGATTGTGACTATATTTTCATCCCTGCCGTGCGTAGCATTAAGCCTCAAGTCTATAACTGCTCCAAGTTTCTCGGACTGCCCGATATGACCCGGGCAGTCATCCCCGAGTCACCCCCAATCCTGGAGATAGAATTTGACGTCAACAAAGGAAAACGAAGGTTATATCAGGCGATTTACCAACTGGGGCATCGTTTCGCCTTAAACCCGTTTAAGATAAGGCGGACTGCCAAGACGGCTTTTAAAGCTTACCTTGATTACCAAAAGCTAATGTGCGACCATAAACTAACACCCCCGGAGGCGCTGGCAAGGATATCAGGCATTCCAAGTACCGAGTTTGAAGCCGTCACCAGCTCTCAATCTGAAATCAAAACAGTTATTGCTCTTATTGGCCACCCTTACCTCCTTTATGATGAGCATATAAACTATCGTCTTATTCACTGGCTCAAGGAGGCAGGCGCAATGGTAGTAACCCCGGAGATGCTGGGTGCAGATGAGCTTGAAGCCGCTATATCCAGGTTGGTGGGCAGGGCTTACTGGACCTATGAGGATGAGGTGGTCGGTGCCGGCGAGCATTATCTAGAAAGCGGGGTTGATGGTATCATTGGTATTATGCCCTTTGGTTGTGGTCCCGACTCAGTCATGATGGATATGGTAGCCAAACAAGCCGCCAGGCTTAAATCTACCCCCTTTATGAGCCTGACAATTGAGGAGCACCAAGCCCCAGCTGGTATTGTGACCAGACTCGAAGCCTTTCTTGATATGATACACCGCAGAAAGCAGAAAGGAATTAAAGTATGCGTTTAGCGCTACCCCACATGGGCAATATCCACATACCTTTCCAGGCTTTATTTGAAAGACTGGGCATTGATTACGTGATACCACCGCTTAATACCCAGCGAACCCTCTCCCTCGGCGTTAAATACTCCCCGGAAGGACTCTGCATCCCCTTTAAGCTGCTTTTAGGCAACATGATTGAGGCGGCTGAACTGGGAGCCGATACCATACTTATGCCCGGTGGCTATGGTATTTGCCGTCTCGGCTATTACGCCAAGATTCAAGAACAAGTCCTGCATGAGCTGGGTTATAATGTTGAAGTGGCAAGTGTTGGTGTTTCCGAAAACAAATTAGTCGGACTACTTAAGAAGATTAAACACCTCTCTCAGAACGCCCCCTGGATTCGGATTATCTCAGGCTTCCGCTTCGGCTTGGCTAAAATCCATTCCCTTGATAAAATAGAGCGGTTAGTGCAAAAGGTTCGCCCGGTGGAACTGGCAAAGGGAACCGCCAATCGAATCTTCTCCAAGACAATTGAGGCGCTTAACCGGGCAGACGATTACTCAACGCTAAAGAAACTAGAGAAAGACGCCATTTGCGAGTTAAACGGGGTAACCAGAGATACCAATATTAAACCCCTAATTGTGGGTATCACGGGGGAATTTTATGTTGTCCTTGAGCCTTTCTCGAACCTGGATGTAGAAAGTGAACTCGGTAAGCTGGGGGTAGAGGTGAGACGGACGATCTTCATTTCGGAATGGACCAAGTTTAGCTGGTTTCTGAATCCGCTGGGTGTGGATGAGAAGACTAAAATCCACAGGGCGGCTTGGCCCTATCTTAAGCGAGACATTGGAGGGGATGGCTGGGAATCAATTGGTGAAAAGGTGCTTCACGCCAAAGATTATGATGGGCTGGTGCACCTGGCACCCTTCACCTGTATGCCTGAGATTGTGGCGCGAAACATTATGCCGACCACCAAGGAGAATCTCCCCCTCTTAACTATAATCTGCGATGAGCAAATAGCTAAACCGGGGATGTTAACCCGACTTGAAGCCTTTGTTGACCTGCTCGAGCGCCGGCGCCGAGCACAATCAAATAATGGTAACTAATAAAGCAGGGGAAATTAAATGGAAGCTTACTTAGGGATTGATATTGGTTCAGTAACCACCAAGTTCGCCGTACTGGATGGAAGTGACGAGCTAATCTACCATCTCTACCTGCTCACCCAAGGCAAACCGATTGAGATGGTGCAATACGGACTAAGTGAAGCCAGGAAAGCGTTGCCTGGGGAGGTAGAGATTCGCGGGGTAGCAACCACCGGCAGTGCCCGATACTTGGCTGGAGTTATAGTTGGTGCCGATTTGGTCAAAAACGAGATTACCAGTCACGGTGTGGCCGCCCTGCACTATATCCCTGATGTGCAGACAATTATTGAAATCGGTGGGCAGGATAGCAAGCTTATTATCATCCGGGATGGGGTGATCACTGATTTCGGCATGAACACCGTCTGTGCCGCCGGCACCGGCAGTTTCCTCGACCACCAGGCGCTGCGCCTAGATATGAGCATTAGCCAGTTCAGCCAGCGGGCGCTCGAAAGCACAACCCCGGTGCGGATTGCCGGCCGGTGCACCGTCTTTGCTGAATCCGATATGATTCATAAGCAACAGATGGGGCACCGAACTGAGGACATCCTCTATGGCTTGTGTCAGGCACTGGTTAGAAACTATCTTAATAACGTTGGCCTGGGTAAAGATTTAAGACCTCCGATAGTGTTTCAAGGCGGGGTTGCCTTTAATCAAGCCATCACCAAGGCACTTAAGGAGGAGCTTAAAACCGAGGTTATTGTCCCGCCTCACCATGAGGTTATGGGGGCAATCGGTGCCGCCCTGCTGGTACATGAAGAGATGGCACAAAGCAGTAATGGCAGTAAGTTTAAGGGAATGAGCGTTAGCGAGGTAAAGTATCATACCTCCTCATTCGAATGTAAGGCTTGCCCCAATCTCTGTGAGATCGCCCAATTAAGCCTTGATGGCCAGGCTCTAGCCAGATGGGGGGGGCGCTGTGACCTGTGGGAGAGAACCCCAGAGGCTCAAAGGACAGGAGAACTAGATGATAATCGCCGTTGATGCCTCGGGTGGGGAATATGCCCCCCATGAAATAGTAAAAGGAGCGATTAAGGCCGCCCAGGAGTACAAGGTAAATATTGCTCTGGTGGGGAGTAAACCGATACTCCATGTTTTGGCCGGACGACATTTGAGAAAACCGGGCTTTAGTATTATTGATGCCAGTGAAGTGATTGACTTTCATGAGTCGCCAGTGGAAGCCGTCCGCACCAAGCTAGATTCTTCAATCGTAGTTGGCATTAACCTGGTGAGGGATGGTGCCGCCCAAGCCTTCGTCTCGGCTGGCAACACTGGCGCTGTAGTCTGTGCCGCCCTTTTTAACCTGGGCAAGCTTGCCGGGGTCAACCGCCCGGCCCTGTGCAGTGTGCTTGACATTACCCGCTCAAAACCGGTGCTACTGATTGATTCCGGGGTCAATGTTGACTGCCAACCAAACCATCTGTTGCAATTTGCCCAACTGGGAAGCACTTATTGCCGACAACTCCTTGGCACCCAGTCGCCACGAGTCGGTCTGCTTAGTAACGGAGAAGAGGAAGGCAAGGGTAACCACCTGGTTCGGAAAAGCCATCAGTTGCTTAAAAAAAGTGACCTGAACTTTATCGGCAATATTGAAGGGTACGATGTTATCAAGGGAACAATCGATGTTATCGTCGCTGATGGCTTTACCGGAAACATAGTACTAAAGACCATTGAAGGGTTTGGCGACACCCTAGTCAGTTCACTCCAGCATTTGGCCAAGGGTGTAACCAAGACCACCGAGGTGCAAGGACACGCCCTGCTTAACTTAGTAGGGCTGGATTCCTGGGTAAAAAAGGTTGACTATCGGGAATACGGTGGGGCCTGTCTGCTCGGAGTAAACGGCAATGTCATTGTCGCCCACGGGCGTAGTCAAGCCAAGGCAATTAAGAATGCCATTGGTTTAGCCAAGCAGACGGCAGAACAGGGTGTTGCAGGGCAAATTAACCAATCAGTCAAGGAGGAAAGTAATGAGTAAGCCAACTGATGTTGATGACAAGAATTTTGACCAGACAGTACTCAAGGCAAAGACACCGACACTGGTTGATTTCTGGGCACCCTGGTGCCATCCATGTCTTATGGTAGCACCAATCGTAGAAGAACTGGCTGAGGAATATAGCGACCGGATAGGCTTTGTGAAAGTCAACGTGGACCAGAATCCCCAGGTTGCCTCAAGGTACAATGTAATGTCAATTCCGACACTGATTATCTTCAAAGATGGTCAGCCAGCCTCACATATCGTTGGTTTAAGGCCCAAGGAAGAACTCAAACAGGGTCTAGATGCAGTACTATAAAGGGTGGTGAATTAGACTGTGGCTAAAGACTACCAAGTGATTGTTATTGGTGGCGGCCCGGCCGGACTGGCGGCTGGAATTTACCTGGCCAGGGATAGACTCAGGAGTCTCCTTATCGAAAAAGGAGGTTTTGGCGGTCAGATAGCAAATGCCGAACAGGTGGAGAATTTCCCTGGTTTTCCCGAAGGCATAAATGGTTTTGATCTGGGTGAGCTAATGCTCAAACAGGCTGAGAGGTTTGGACTTGAGACCCTGCTGGCTGAGGTTGAGAGTATCGAGTTTAATGGGGAGCAAAAACTAATTGAGACCACCGCTGGCAACTTTACGGCTAAAGCGGTAATTTTAGCCAGTGGTTCGGAGAGAAGCAAACTAGGTGTGCCCGGCGAAAAAGAGTTTATGGGTAGGGGGGTATCCTACTGCGCTACCTGTGATGGTGCCTTCTTTAAAGATAAGCCAGTGGCTGTAATCGGTGGCGGCAACGCCGCCATCACTGAAGCCATCCACCTGACCAAGTTTGCCTCCAAAGTCTTCGTTATCCACCGCCGTGACCAACTTCGGGCAACCCGTATTCTCCAGGAAAGAGCCTCCTCAGAGCCAAAAATACAGTTCCTGTGGAATACCATCATTGAGGCAATTGATGGCAAAGATTTCGTTGAAAGGCTAAAGCTAAAGGAAGTAAAGACAGGAAAAGCCTCAACCCTTGAGATTGACGGAATATTTATCTCCGTTGGTTTTAAACCCTCAACTGACTACCTTGAGGGGGTATTGCCACTTGATAAGGCTGGCCAAATCATCACCAATGAGAGGATGGAGACCGACGTACCCGGTATGTTTGCCGCCGGTGATATCAGGAGTAATTCCATTCGGCAGGTAGCAGCCGCCACCGGAGATGGAGCCACGGCTGCTTTCTACGTAAGGAAATATCTCGAGGGAATATAGGCAACTTTCCAAAAAGCCGAAAAATTGGCTTTTTCGTTAACCATAACTGGAGTATAATTATTTTGAGAGGGCAGAAGTAATGAAGGTTATTTTTCTCCAAGACGTACCCAAGGTAGCTAAAGCGGGCGATATCAAAGAGGTAGCTTCGGGCTACGGCCGGAACTTCCTCATCCCGAAAAAGTTAGCCATGTTAGCCAAGCCAGGAGCTACTGTAGTCGAGCTTGAGCGTCAGAAGAAGGCTGCGGCTCAAGTCCATACCGAAGCCGCCAAGCTAGCTGGTGAGCTTGAAACAAAGGAGATTACACTCAAAGCCCGGGTCGGAGTTGATGAGCGTCTCTATGGCTCAGTCACCAGTGCCGATATCGCCGATGAACTGGAGAGTAGCTTTGGCTTGGCCATTGATAAGCGGAAGATAGAGCTAGATGAGCCGATTCGCCAGCTTGGCAGTTATGAGATAACCGTAAGGTTGGCTCAGGATGTAGTGCCCAAGATACGGGTCATAGTAATTGCGGAAGAGATAGTTAAGGAAAAGGAGAAAAAAGAGGCGGTAAAAGAGAAGGGGAAAGTTAAACCAAAGACGAAGAAGCAGGAAACAGCCCCGGCGAAGGGAGAGAAGGGGACGGTTAAGGAGAAAAAGACCACCAAAGCAAAGAAGGGGGAGGCAGTAAAGGAAAAGAAGAAAGCTACTGGAAGGGGCAAGAAAAAGGAGGCGGGGGAAGGTGAACACTGAAAAATTACCGCCGCATGATACCGATGCCGAGGAAGCAGCGCTTGGCTCACTCCTGATTGATGGCGATGCCATTCATAAAATCACCCCGATACTTAGTGCAAAGGATTTCTACAGTGAGCCGAATTCATGGATTTACGGGGTGTGCCTGGCACTCTATCAGCGAAATGAGGCGATAAACCAGATAACCGTCGCCCAAGAGCTCGCCCGCCAGGAGAAGTTAGAGGCATGTGGTGGCGCCTCATACTTGAGCCACCTGGTTTCCATCGTTCCGACTTCGCTCGATATCGAGCACTATGCTCGAATTGTTTATCGCCTGGCGGTAATGCGCCATTTAATTGAATCAGCCAGCCTGATTGCCACCATCGGCTATCAGGCTGACCCGGATGTTGAAGCCAGTTTAAGTAAAGCCGAGGATATCCTATTTAAACTGCGTCACGGACAAAGTCCCCGAGACTTCGTTCATATTCGCCAGATACTGGACAAGTACTTTGAAGAGACGGCACCAGGCCCAACCCCAGGAGCGGCAGGCACTGGAGAACCACTCCCCTATACACTCACCGGTTTTACTGGTTTGGATGAGCTTCTAGGTGGTCTTCAGCGCTCCGACCTCATCATTGTTGGTGGACGACCAAGCATGGGCAAAACCAGTTTTGTCCTCAATCTCGCCAGAAACACCGCGGTAGAGCAAGGGGCTTGTGTTGCCCTGTTCAGTCTTGAGATGTCGCGAGATTCGCTCGTCTGGAGACTCCTCTCCAGTGAATCGGGGGTAAACTTAAAACGGATTCGCCTTGGTCTTCATGACGAGAACGAGGAAAGAAGGATTATGGAAGCAACTGGCAAACTGTCTGAGGCATCGATTTACGTTGATGACACCCCGCAACTCCGGATCGCTGAGATACGCAGCAAAGCCAGACGGCTCGACTTTGAGCACCCTATTGACCTAATTATTATCGACTATCTGCACTTGATTCAATCAGAGGGCAGAATCGAAAACCGGGTTCAAGAGATTAGCTTTATTTCTCGGTCACTCAAGGCTTTAGCTAGAGAGCTTAATGTGCCGGTAGTGGCGGTATCCCAGCTTTCCCGCGCCTCTGAGATGCGCACCTCACACGTACCACAACTTTCCGACTTGAGGGAAAGCGGTAGCCTCGAGCAGGATGCTGATGTGGTCATCTTTGTCAACCGTGACGAACTTCACTATCCCACCAGGGAAGCCTGGGAGGCAATCCACCCGGGTGAACGATATCCGCCACCGGCCGATATCATCGTTGCCAAGCACCGTAACGGACCCATCGATCAGATAAGACTGCGTTTTATCTCCAAAACCGCCAGGTTTGAAAATATCAGCAGTGAAGAGCCGAGCCTGCTATGAAGGAGTTTACCGGTTTTCCAGCCAGGATGGAGTTTACCCCGATACCCAATCTTTTCCTCTCCAGCCTGCTTCCAGAGATTAGCGATATCGCCGAGCTTAAAACCACCCTCTCTGCCATGGGGGCACTCTACCATAAGCACGGCTACCCGCGCTTTGTCACCTACCGGGAACTTCAAGGCAATATCAGCTTAATCCGCAGCCTTAAGAATTCGGAAATGCCACCTGATGAGGCACTGCGTCAAGCCCTGAAGAAAGCTACCGAACGAGGAACCCTTCTGCACCTGACAATAGAGAAAGACAAAACAACTGAGGACATTTATTTTCTGAACACAGAGCAAAATAGAGAGACCCTATCTAAAATTAAAAGTGGTGAGCTTAAGTTAAGCGGGCTTAAGATTTCAGAGCCGATAGTTGCCGAGGCCCAGGAACTGCCTGATATCTTTACTCTGTATGAACAGAACATCGGAATGATAACCCCTTTAATCTCCGAAGAACTTAAGGAAGCGGAAAGGCTCTACCCCCAGGTCTGGATTAAAGAGGCGGTTGAAGAAGCGGTTGCCCGCAATAAACGGAACTGGAGATACATTTCGGCTATCTTGGAGCGCTGGGCAACCGAAGGGAAAGGTGATGGAACATATAAGCGAGCTTTTAAAAGGAAAACAGACCCAGATAAATACATCAAGGGCAAATATGGACACATGGTCAAGCGCTGAGGAAGATGAAACCTCACCAAGTTCAGGTTGCCCGATTTGTAAAGGGGCCGGCTTTGTTCACCCACTTCTGTCCTCAGGAAAGCCAGACTTTAAGCGAGTTATCCCCTGCCGTTGCACCCGCTCCGAATCAGATAAGAAGCGACGGGACAGGCTGGAGCGGTATAGCAATCTTGGCGGGCTAACCCGCCTTACCTTTGAAAGTCTAGCCCCTGAGGGTAAAAGCGGCCACCCTCAAAGCCAGGAACAGTTCAAGCGCGCCTATGAGGCTGCCGAGGCATTCGCCACCCAACCTGAGGGGTGGTTAGTATTTATTGGTCCCAGCGGCGGTGGCAAGACACATCTAGCGGCGGCCATCGCCAACGAGCGCATCCGGCTCGGTTACCCGGCTTTGTTTTGGACGACTCCCGAACTACTGCAACACCTGCGCTCCACCTTTAACCCATCAAGCGACGTTCCTTATGACGAATTATTCAACCACATGAGTAACACCCCGCTTCTGGTTTTGGATGACCTCGGGACTCAAAGCAGCACCCCGTGGGCGAAGGAAAAACTAGACCAGCTACTAAACCACCGCTATAGTAACCAATTACCGACCGTAATTGTTACCTCAACCCCAATCGACGAGCTTGAGGAAAGAATAAAAAGCCGACTCTGTGACCCCAAACTTTGCCAGTTATATGAACTGGAAAGCAAAAAAGCCACCTCCCCTGATTATCCCGGCACTCTTGAGCTTGCGCTACTCAAAACGATGACCTTTGAGAAGTTTGATTGGCGACGGGCTAATCTGCCTCTGGAAGTAAGGCAAAACCTGGAAGCAGTCTATCGTTTAGCCCTTGACTTTGCCAAATCGCCTGACGGCTGGCTGGTGCTTCAAGGTGCAACTGGCTGTGGTAAAACCCATCTGGCGGCGGCAATTGCCAACTATCGCCTCCAGGCTGGCAAGCCGGTTCTTTTCCAGATTGTATCTGAACTGCTTGACCACCTGCGTTCCACCTTCAGCCCGGAGAGTAAGGTATCCTACGACCAGCTCTTTGAATTAGTGAAAAATACCCCCCTACTCGTGCTGGATGATTTCGGAGAGCAGACTACCACCGCCTGGGCGCAGGAAAAGCTCTACCAGATAATAAATCACCGCTATAATGCCCGGCTGGCAACAGTAATCACCACTCGTTATTCACTGGAGGAGATTGACAACCCGATTAGTTCTCGTTTTATCGACCCTAAAATCAGCCTGGTATTTAATATCATGGCTCCTGACTATCGGGGTGATGTCCGCTCCGAGCGTAGCTTAAAGAAGCTGCCTCGCCGCAATAGAAAGAGCAGCTGGGAGTAACCCCCAACTTGTCTTACCCCAAAACCTTTTAGTAGAATAGGTGAGGCTTAGCGTTTGAGAGTAGACTTTAGATGATAAATCTGCCCGTTTTAGTGTTAAACCAAAACTATGAGCCACTTAATGTCTGCCGCGTTCGGCGAGCGGTGGTCTTAATCTATGATGGCAAGGCGGAAATGCTGGAGGATGGCACCGGCTTTATTCATTCGGCGAGCCGGACCTTCTCGGTGCCCTCGGTAATCCGCCTACCTTACATGATCAAGCGACCACGCCCAAAGAGAAAGCTAACCAGAATCGAGATTTTCAATCGCGACCGCCATACCTGCCAGTATTGTGCCCGGGAGACCAGGCAGCTTACCCTGGACCATGTCATTCCTCGATACCGAGGTGGTGAACACAGCTGGGAGAATGTGGTTTCAGCCTGCATACCCTGTAACCGTCGTAAGGCGGGTAGAACCCCCAAAGAGGCAAGGATGAAACTCATTAACCACCCCTCGGCTCCTCGCAACAACTACTCATTTTACATCCCCTATCAATATCTCAAGGCACGCCAGGAATGGCAAAAATATCTGCCCTCCTTAAGCTAGCAGGTTACTATAACTCAAGCTTTCCTCTCTCTTTTAGCTGACCGGTTATCCTCAAATGCAAGCTCACTCAAGGGCAATTCAACTCTCGTCCCGCTCTCAAGCTCAACCATTACCGTCTCTTTAAGGGGGTTGGTCCCTGTAACCACAGCTTCCCCTGATGGTGTTGAGACTTTTTGCCCGATCCTGGGTAGTTTCTTCCTTATTGCACGATACTGCTCAGTTTCATAGGCAAGACAGCAAAGCAGTCGGCCACACATACCCGAGATTTTCATTGGGTTAAGCGGCAAATTTTGTTCCTTAGCCATTCTAATTGAAACTGGAGTCAGTTCAGCCAAGAAACTCATACAGCACAAAGGACGACCACACCGGCCAAAACCACCTAAAAGTCTGGCTTCATCCCGAGGACCAACCTGCCGAAGCTCCACCTTTACCTTAAGAGATTTGGTTAGCTCCCGAACCAGCTCACGAAAATCAATTCTATCCTCAGCAGTAAATAGAATGGTGCACCGGTTGCCCTCGAGGTTATACTCAGCACAAATGAGCTTCATTGGCAACCCAAGCTGACTAATAAGCCTGCCACATTCTTCCAGAACCTCTTTTTCCTTGTTTTCAAGTTCTTCAGCCTGTTTTATATCCTCTTCTTCTGCCTTGCGCTCTACCGGCTTTAAGGGCTCGGTTATTTCGTTCTCAAGAACCTGATGTGGAGCGATAACTACCTGTCCTATCTCCAGCCCCCGGGTGGTCTTGACGACAACGCAATCATTCACTTCCAGGGCAATACCAACTGGATCAAAGTAATATACTCTACCAGCTCTTTTGAAGCGTACACCAACAATATCAACCATATTCCTACCTTAAATCGGGAGTGACTCTCCCGACCGTTCTCTCCTTTCCAGGTAAATTAAGCATCAGCACTTCAAGCACCAGCTGTGGATTAGCATTCCGCCTAAGCCCATCAGAAGCCGCCTTCAGGCTGCCGATAAAACCTCTTATTTGAGTCAGGCTATACTCCCTAGCCATCTGGGCAAGTTCAGCTTGAAAATCCACATTGACGATACCGCCAGTTAAGCCCAGTTTAACCAGCAAAAGATCACGCCACCACCAAAGCCACAAGTCCAGAACATCAAAAACCAACCGCCTTTGCCTATTAAACTGGGTTGCCAGCTCGGTTGAGTAAAAAAACCGCTCTTCATAATCGGCCTGGCTAACGCTAAGCAACCCCCGAATCCTCTCGCTACGTTCCTGAAGAAGGCCTTCATTCGAGGCTGCTAAAAGTGCCCATCCCAGGCAACCCTGGGAAAGTCTGGCCAAGAGTCCGGCTTTCTCCCCTCCGATGCCCCAGTTACTTATAAGAGCCTCTTCCACCTTAAAAACTGGCAGCGGCAACAGCTCGAGCCTCTGACAGCGAGAAATAACTGTTGCCGGCAAGAGCTTATCATTCGTAGTCAAAAGCAGGAAAACCACCTTGCCCACCGGCTCTTCCAAGGTTTTAAGCAGGCAGTTAGCCGCCTCATTTGACAAAAGCTCTGCCTCATCAATAATAAATACCTTATATTTGCCTTCAAATGGTGGCAGGTTCGAAGAGTGCTCGAGCTCACGAATCTGGTCAATGCCGATTTCAACCTGCTGTCTTACCTCGGCTGAATCCCCGTTCCGATTTAGTCCAATAATCCGGACATCGGCGTGTTTTAAGGAGGCCACCCTTTGACAGGAGTTGCACTCACCACAGGGGGGGTTATCCCGCTCGCAGTTTAGGGCCTGAGCCAGATTTAAAGCCAGGGTTCTCTTGCCAACGTGAGCCGGACCAACCAGGACATAGGCATGGGCCAGAGTCCCCTTCCTAAGGCCACTCTCAAGCAAAGAGACAACTCTGGTCTGCCCTACCACCTGCCACATCTTAAAGCTTCACCCCTTATTAATCTAAATCACATCTTACGAGGTCCTGGAGGGTTTCCCGACGTCGAATCAGGCGAGCTTGTCCCTCCCTGACCATGACGACGGCTGGCCTAAATGAAGCGTTATAGTTTGAGGCCATCGGCAGACAATAGGCCCCGGATACTGGTATTGCGATGATATCGCCAGCCGAAACAGCTGGTAGATTTATATCTTCGGCTAGAATATCACCGGACTCACAAAATTTGCCGGCAATGGTAACCTTGTTTTGCTCCTCATCAAGCATCCTGCCCGCTACAACTGCCTCATACCTGGCACCATAAAGAGCCGGACGAATATTATCCGCCATGCCACCGTCAACCGAAACATAACGCCTCATGCCCGGGATGTCCTTGACTACCCCAACCTTATAGAGTGCCACACCAGCCTGCCCAACTATCGCCCTCCCCGGCTCAACCACCAGCCGCGGCAGTTTGAGCCTCAGCTCCCGGCAGTAACTTACGACCTTGCCGGCTATTGCCTCGGCATAGGTTGGAATGGGTGGTGCCGGGGAGTCCAAGGTATATTGAACGGCAAACCCCCCGCCAATATTAAGCTCCTTAAGCTCAAAACCGAATTTCTTTTTCATATCTTGAGCGAGTTTAAGGACATGCTCAATCGATTTTTCGTAGGGTTCAGTCTCAAAGATGAGTGAACCGATGTGAAAGTGTAACCCGACCAGGTTCAGGCTTGAAGCTGAAAGCGCCTGAGCAATTGCTTCTTCACCACTTGACAGGGGAAAACCAAACTTGCTGTCAATGACGCCGGTAGTAATATAGTGGTGGGTATGAGGGTCTACCCCAGGGGTTAAGCGAAGCAGGATATCGGGTTTAAAACCCTCATCTTTAGCCATTCTATCAAGCATCGTTAGCTCACTCAGGTTGTCAACCACAATACGCCCGATGCGCAGTTTCAAGGCCAGTTTGATTTCCTCGGCCGATTTATTACTGCCGTGAAAATAGACCCGCTCTAAAGGAAAGCCAGCCGCCTGAGCAATACCAAGCTCGCCAGATGAGACAACATCAAGCCCAAGCCCTTCCTCCTCCAGAATGTGGAGTAAAGCCCTGTTGATAAAGGCTTTGCAGGCGTAGCTAACAAAGGTATCAGGGTAACTCCTGGCGAACTCGGTCCTGATTTCGGCGCACTTAGCCCGCAGACTGGCTTCATCAAAGACATACAGGGGTGTAGCAAACTCATTGGCTAGTTCGAGGGTACTACAGCCGCCAATTACAAGATGCCCTGCCTCGTTTACCTCAGCCGTCAGCGGGAAAAGGGCGAGTCTCGGTATCTTTATCTTTACCATCGAAAGGTTTCATTCTCCCTACTTAAATGTTATCAGTGCCGTCAAATGAAGTCAATTTTTGGCTTGGAGAAGGCTAGAGCAGTCTTAAAGTCTGCGGGTCAAGCTCAAGACTCAGGTCAAGGGCTTTAACTGAATGAGTGAGTGCACCGACGGAGATTCGGCTGACACCGGTCTCAGCCACAATGCGGATACTATCCAGGTTGATGCCACCTGAGGCTTCAGTCTTGGTATGACCGGGGAGCAAAGCCACCACCTTACGCATCTCATCCGGGCTCATATTATCGAGCATAATAATATCAGCCCCAGCCTCAGCTGCTTCCAAGGCTTCGTCGGCAGTACTGACCTCTATCTCAACCTCAAGGCCCTTCGGGGCTTTCTTTTTTGCTTCGACGACAATTTCCTCCAAACTCCTACCCAGGGCACGCAGTGCCGCCAGGTGATTATCTTTAATGAGGATGCCGTCGCCAAGATGAAAACGGTGGTTCTTGCCGCCGCCAACACCTACTGCATATTTCTCAAGAAGCCTCAAACCGGGGATGGTTTTACGGGTGTCAGTAATATCAACCGAAAGCCCCTCGGTTTTAGCCAGGTATTTGGCTGTCTCTGAGGCAATGCCACTCAGGTGCTGGAGGAAATTAAGGACGACTCGCTCTGCCCTGAGAATGCTTGAGATACTACCAGAGATGGCGGCTACCTTGTCCTGAGGTTTAATTTTATCTCCGTCTCTTTTAAGTATTTCAACCTCAAGCGAAGGGTCAACCTTGAGAAAAACCCTCCTGGCTACCTCGATACCAGCCAGCACTCCCTCTGATTTAACGAGAATATAAGCCTTACCCAGCTGCTCGGGCGGCACCAGCGCCTCAGTGGTAACATCACCGTGGCCCAGGTCTTCACCGAGTGCCGTTTCGATAATCTGGTCAACCTGTTCACTAGGTAGTTTCATATTTCGCCTTGATTAGTTTACCTCAAGCATGCGGTCAACCGCTTCTTTAGCCCTGATCCTAATATCCTCGGGCACCCTGACCACACTTTTCCCCTGCTCCATGGTCTCGACAACTGTCTTTAGGGTGGTCCGCTTCATATTGACACAGGCCTGAATCCTGTTGACCAGATAGAAAGACTTTTCCGGGTTTTCCTTTCGCAAACGGTGAAGCAGCCCCTCCTCAGTCCCAATAATGAAGCTTTTATTGGGACTTGCCTTAACATAGCGAAGCATCCCCGAGGTGCTTAAAACCGCATCGGCAAGGTCAATCACCTCAGGTCGGCACTCGGGGTGAACCACAAGCTGAGCCTCCGGATGAAGTTCCCTGGCTTTCTCTACCTGCTCAGCCGTAATTCGGTTATGGACAATGCAGAAGCCGGGATAGAGGATAATCTTCTTCTTGGTCTGCCCTGAGATATAATGTCCCAGGTTATAGTCGGGGATAAAGAGAATATTGTCACCGGGAACTGATTCGACCACCTTAACCCCATTGGCTGAGGTACAGCAGATAAAGCTTTCCGCCTTGACGGCGGCTGATGAATTGACATAAGTGACCACTTTAGCCTCAGGGTATTTCTCTTTCCACCGCTTCAGTTCATCAGCAGTAATCATATCCGCCAGGGGGCAACCTGCCTTTTCCACCGAGAGGAGAACGGTTCGGCCAGGATTGAGGATAGCCGCGGTCTCAGCCATAAAATGCACCCCGCAGAAGACAATCGTCTCCGCCTCTACCTGGCTCGAGCGGCGAGCCAGTTCCAGTGAGTCGCCAACAAAATCAGCCATGTCCTGAACCTCAGGCCGCTGGTAGTTGTGGGCGACAATGACTGCCCCTAGCCTTTTTTTCAGCCCTATTATCTTTTGCTGAAGCTGACTTATTTCATCCATTGCCTATTTACTGCGTATGACCACGATGCTATTTCTAGAAATCCTGATTGTTACCCCCGATTCTACTTTCAAGACGACGTTTTCATCACTGAGGCCCTCGATTTGCCCGTAGATTCCACCCACGGTAATCACCCTGTCTCCAGTTCTGAGTTCGTCTACCAGCTGTTCGTGGTCCTTTCTTTGCTTTCTCTGTGGTCTAATCATGAAAAAATAGAAAAAGGCGATGAAACCAACAAAAATGACAAGGAACATAATGCTGCCGGTGCCTTCGGCGCCTTCCTCCCCAGCCGGAACACAGCTAGCTAGCAATGCCAGAGCCATAATAAGCCCCGTCAATAGTCCCAAACTTAACACTCTACTTTTTTTCATTACTCACTCCTCTTTTAATTATTTTACTGGTTAATTCTGCCCTGTAGCGCCCAGGGGCTTGTTTTCTCAATCTTGATATCCAAAAGTTTCCCCACTAAATCGCCGTTACTACTGAAGAATACCAGTTTCCCAGTCCGTGTCCGACCGTACCACTTGCCACCCTTCCTGGCTTCGACCAGCACCTCTAAAGTCTTACCCAGTAAGTGACGATTAATCTCGGCAGCGATGCCTTCTTCGAGCCGCTCAATCTCTTGTAGACGCTGCCCTTTTTCATGGGCTGGGACATCATCCTCAAATTCCCGGGCGGCAATCGTGCCTGGTCTTGGTGAATAGCAGGCGACATGGACAGTGTCAAACCTCATTTCAGCGAGTAAGTTAAAGGTTTCCTGAAAATGGAAACTTTTCTCTCCAGGAAAGCCAACAATGACATCGGTGCTTAAGGCCACCCCGGGTATCTTAGCTCGTATCGCCAAAATCAACTGGCGGTAATGCTCGATGGTATAACCACGCCCCATGGCGCTTAAGATATCGTTACAGCCCGATTGAACCGGCAGGCTTATCTGCTCACAGACCCTGTTAAGATGAGCTATCGCCTCAATCAAACTGAGACTCATATCCTTCGGATGGTTAGTCAAAAACCGAATACGGTAAAGCCCGTCAATATTATTTAGCTCACCCAAAAGGCTTGCCAGATCTGGCTCCCCGGGCAGGTCATGCCCATACGAATCTACAGTCTGTCCAAGTAAAGTAACCTCCCTGGTGCCACGACCAACCAGCTCTTTAACCTCAGCGACTATTTGCCCGGGTGGGCGGCTCTCCTCCCGACCGCGTCGGTAAGGGACAATGCAATAGGAGCAGAAGTTGTTGCACCCCTGAATAATTGGAACAAAGCTGGCTGTTGCTGGATATCGGGGTAAGCTCGAACCTACCCCGCTTTGCCCTTCCAGCCACTCAGGATAAGCTCCAGGCTTAAAAAAGTAATCAACCTGGGGAAACCTCTGCCTGAGCTCGTCAGTTCTTGAATTGACCAAACAGCCGGTTAGAGCAATGGTTGCCTCAGGGTGTAACCTTTTTAGGGCTTTAAGGGCATCAAGCCTGCCAATAACCCGGTTTTCGGCGCTCTGCCTGACCACACAGCTATTGAGCACGATAAGGTCAGCCTCTTCAGGGGCAGCCGTAGCTTGGTAGCCAAGCTGCTCAAAGTAGCTACCGAGCCGCTCCGATTCCGCCTTGTTCATCTGACAACCGATTGTCCAGATATGATACCTGGTCATTGTCCACCTTGAGATATTAAGGTAACGCCTTATCAGTAAGGTTCCTATTTACTTGGCGGAGGGAGTGGGATTCGAACCCACGACCCCAATTTCTCAGGGTAAGCACTTAGCAGGCGCCCGCACTAGGCCACTATGCGATCCCTCCACTCAACATCTAAATATACCACAGCTCTCTATGTTTGCTCAATTGTCATTTGAGAGCTACTTCAAGCTGTGCTATGATGACCTAAATAGATGGAAATCGATGTTTTAATCGACCAGGAATTTAAAACCCTGATTAAGACCGGCTGGCTTAAGAAAGCAGCCCAAGCAGCCTTGAGCAGGGAGGGTGTGATTGAGAGTGTTGAACTTGGCATAGTCCTCACCGGTCAGGACAAGATAAGGGAGCTGAATTCTAAATACCGGGGCAAAGACGAGCCGACTGATGTCCTCGCCTTCTCAACCGAGGAGGGGGCAGATTTAGCTCAATTTATCCTGCCCCCCGACGGGGTAAGACACCTTGGCGAGGTGATTATTTCCCACCCGCAAGCGGCTAGTCAGGCCTCCGAGCGCCATCATCCCGTAGAAAGGGAGATAGCCATCCTCCTTATCCACGGGGTACTTCACCTCCTGGGTTACGAACATGATAAGCCGGAACTTGAGCAAGCGATGAAAGCCAGAGAGGCAGAGATTTTAAGCCAGATCAAATAAGGCGGAAATGGAACTGTTTAAGGGGGTATAAAATGACGGGAGTATTTTATATTGTCTTCGCCGTGTTTGTCGTTATTTTTGGCTTACTCTCACTCGCCCAGGCGATACTCGGTGGTATTAGTTTAGCTATTTTGGGCTTTAACTGGGTAACTGGCTCTCTGGTGATTCTATCGTCAATCATCAGTGTAATGCTACTGGCTGGGCTGTTTTTCTTAATCAGGCTTATTCGGCGTGCCTTCAGATAGGAACAGTCCTATCGCCGGGCAACACCAATAATCTCAGTCAAGTCCCCTATTCCCTCTTCTGCCATGAACCCTTCTATTCCCTCAAGGACATCAAGCGGGGCGCGGGGGTTTATGAAGCTGGCTGAGCCTACCTGGACGGCACTGGCTCCAGCCATAATGAACTCTAAAGCGTCACCCGAAGTGGTGATGCCGCCACAGCCAACAACTGGTATGGCTACCGCCCCGGCAACCTCATAGACCATGCCGAGTGCTACCGGCTTAATCGCCGGTCCAGATAAGCCGCCGAATACGTTGCCCAGGAGAGGCCGGCGGCTTGAGATTGAAATTGCCATTCCTTTGAGGGTGTTGATTAGGGTTACGCTATCGGCTCCGGCTCCTTCAACCGCCAGAGCGACCTTAACGATGTCATCAGTATTTGGCGTCAGCTTGACCAAGACCGGCAGTGAGGTAGCTGCTTTAACGGCAGCGGTAACTTGAGCCGCCCCTTCAGGGCTTGCACCAAACTCGGCACCCCCAGCCTTGATATTGGGGCAACTGATATTTACTTCAATGGCACTTATTCCAGCCACGCCATCAAGCTTCCGGGCTAGCCTGGCGTAATCCTGGGCAGTTTCACCGGCAATATTAACAATTACCGGCACACTCAAGCTCGCCCAGACCGGGGCTTTATCTTCAATTAGAGAGCCGACCCCGATATTCTCCAGCCCGATCGAGTTAAGCAGTCCGCACTCGGTCTCAGCTATTCTTGGTTGCGGGTTACCTTCCCTTGGCTCAAGTGTTGTCCCTTTGCAGACAATCGCCCCCAGCTTTTGAATATCTATTAGGTGGCTGTACTCGGTTCCATAGCCGAAAGTACCGGAGGCAGTCATCACCGGGTTTTGTAACCTGAGGCCCTTTTTGTTTCCGGGTGCTAACTCAACCGAAAGGTTCACCTTAAATCTTCCTCGGGTAAGTCAACAATAGTATTCTCACTCAAGGTAGTAAAGCGAAGTCTCACCTAATCTCCTTTCCGAATGGCGCTTTAACTGATTATAGGCTAAGCAGGCTCGGTGAGCAACCTGTTCCAAGATTAAAGCTAAATTACCGCTTTAACCTTGCTCTCGATTGTGGCCATCTTATCACGGCGGTCATCAATGCGGAGGGTAGTTGATACCCGCTTGGCTCCCATCTCAAAGGGTACTTCGTGCATCTCCAGCACCAGTTCAAGCACCCGCTCAAGTGGTGCCTGAATAATCGTTCCCATCGCGGTGAGTTCATACTTTATATCCCTGGCTTCCTTCAAGATGCCATGGCAGGCAGATACATAGCGGCTTAGACTAGTGGTAGCTGTGCCCAATGGGACAACAACCAGTTCAGCAATAACCTCTTTCACCTCTACTTACCCCCTTTTCTCCTTATCATAGAACAGACAGGGTATTTTGCCTAGCCCGTTTAAGGTATTGATTAAATTGGCTAAATAGGTTAAACTGAAAATAGACTCATCTAGGTCTTGCTTTCTCGTGGTATAATAGCCGTAACTTAAAATAGCTTACCTGCCACACGTGACTGCCCACCACAAAAGACCAAAATTTATTGCTTAACCCTTGGCTGGCAGGCAGGAGGATGAAGTGACCACCAATTATAAGATACTTCGCTCTCGTCTGGAGAGTGAACGCAAGAAATTAATTGGAGAGATAGAGCAATTAAAGGTTGGTGCTCACTCTGCTGATGAAAGGCGGGAGGGTAGCCCCTTTGGCAAAAGGGAAGAGGAGGCTACTGAGACCTTCGAGTTTGAAAAGCGCCTGGCTCTAGAGCAGCGAATCAAGAGTGATCTGGCTGAAATAGAACACACCCTGAAAAAGTTTGATGAAGGAAGCTACGGCATATGTGAAAGCTGTGGTCAGGCGATAGACCCGGCACGGCTGGAAGCACGCCCTCAGGCACACCAATGCGTTAGTTGCAAGGCAAAACTAGCAAAAAATGCCAAAGTCTACTAAGTATCCCACAGGTAGGTGGCAAAATTTTATCTTTTTTTTGGCTGCCCTGCTGGTGGTAGTTTCTGACCAGCTTACCAAGATTTGGATAAGGTCTAATTTAGCTCTAGATGAGGCAATCCCGCCCGAAGGCTTCTTTCGTTTGACTCATGTCCAGAATAGCGGCGCCATCTTCGGACTTTTTCGCGACCACACCTCTACCTTGATTATTGGTGCCTCAGTCGGCATTATCTTTCTTCTTATCATTGCTTTCTTCGCCTACCGCTGGTTCCAGATATTCGATACGAGGCTTAGTAAACTAGCACTTGGCTTGATATTAGGCGGTACCATCGGCAATCTGATTGACCGAGTGCGCCTTGGCTATGTCACTGACTTTCTCGATGTTGGCCTCTGGCCGACCTTTAACCTGGCTGATTCCTCAGTAGTAGTTGGGGTTATTTTGCTTGCCTCCTATCTAATTTATCTAGCCCGAGCTGGGAAGCTCCCCGATGGACAAGATATATAATTTCGTGGTTAGTGATGACGGCACTCGTCTTGACAAGTATGCCCCAAAGAAGTGCCCGGGGCTTTCCCGAAGTTATGCCCAGAAACTTGCCCGTGAGGGTAAAATCACCGTCAATGACCGCACCGCCAGGTCCAGCCTCAAGCTCGTTCCTGGCGACAGGGTAAAGATTATTATCCCCCCCGCCACCTCAGAAACGCCAATCCCCGAAGCCCTGCCACTCGATATCGTTTATGAGGATGATGACCTCCTGGTAGTTGATAAACCATCGGGTATGCCAGCCCACCCCGCCCCGGGACACCAAGCCCACACCCTGGTTAATGCCATCCTCTCTCATCTGCCCAGCCTGCCAAAAAGCGATGACAGGCTTCGGCCGGGGATTGTCCATCGCCTGGATAAGGATGCCTCCGGACTGATGGTGGTGGCAAAAAGTAGCGCCGCCCAGGTAAATTTAATAAATCAATTCAAAGCCCGCTCGGTAGCCAAAGCCTACCTGGTACTGGTCAGGGGCAAACTCGCCCCGGAGCACGGCGTGATTGAAGCCCCAATCGGGCGCGACCCCAAAAACCGCAAGAAAATGGCGGTGGTTACCTCAGGCAGGGAGGCACGCACTCTATACGATGTGGTCAGGTATCTGGACGGCTATACCCTGCTTGAAATTAAAACCGAGACCGGCAGAACCCACCAGATTCGGGTTCACCTCTCGGCAATCGGCTATCCGGTGGTTGGCGACAGGGTCTACGGGGTTAAGTCTGCCTATCTTGAGCGACCATTCCTGCACGCCTGCCGCCTTGGGTTTAAGCTGCCCAAAAGCGGGGAGTATAAAGAGTTTACCTCAGAGTTACCCGAAGATTTGGAGCAGGCACTAAAGGAGATGGCCTAGAAACTAAGTAATGCAGGTGGTAGAATGGGGAAACATATTGAAATACTAGCTGAGTTTTCTTATTGATGCCAAATAGTGTGTTTCTTAAGAGAAAGACTTTATGCCAATAAGTGACCTAGTTGCAAGAGTCGCTCAAGTTCGTTGCTTCAAGAAAGAGTGCCAACAAGCGACTGCCTCAGGTTTCTTTTATGTTAACGAAGATAGATTCTACTTCATTACGAATCGGCATGTGGTCATCAAAGAAGAAGATAACTACTTTCCTGATGAAATTCAATTGATATTGCACACTAACCCCAATGACATCCGTCAAAACGCAACTTTATCTCTGCACCTCTATGATGATGCAGGTAGACCTTCATGGCTTGAACATCCAACTAAACGGAAGGAAATTGATGTGGTGGCTTTGCCTTTAGATAGTGAACGAGTTAGGTCTCATTTCTTCATAAGGGCGTTCAGCTCCGTAAATCACATACCACAAGACGTTGAAATCTCGATAGGTGAGGATGTCTTAGTGGTTGGATACCCTTTGGGATTCTATGACACTCTACATAATCTTCCACTAGTCCGTAATGCAATTATGGCATCGGTCTATCCTGTTCCATTTGAAGGAAGACCTTATATTCTCATTGACTCTCGCCTTCACGAAGGCACAAGTGGAAGTCCAGTTCTAACCAAAACAACTGACATGATTCGAAGGACTGATGGGAGTACATCTATCCCTCCCCAGCCAATCCAGTTTCTAGTAGGAGTCCACTCCGCGAGTATTGATACTCTAAATCGTGACCCTGTATTTGATGAACCACTGGGTCTCAACCTTGTTTGGTTTGCATCGCTTATCACCGAGATCATTACGCAAACCACCGCAGGACAATCTTGATGACCAACCCAGTCAGAGTTCGCTTCGCCCCAAGTCCTACCGGCTACCCGCATGTGGGCAATATCAGAACGGCCCTTTTTACCTGGCTTTTTGCCCGCCACCACGCCGGCAGTTTTATTATCCGCATTGAGGATACCGATGTTGCCCGCAGGGTGGAGGGGGCGGTTGAGGCTATCCTTAGCTCTTTAAGGTGGCTTGGGCTTAGCTGGGATGAGGGGCCGGAGGTCGGGGGTGAATACGGACCCTACTTTCAGTCAGAGCGCCTGGAAATATACCATGAAGCCGCCGAACGATTGGTTTCTGAAGGCAACGCTTACCATTGCTACTGTTCCCCTGAGAGGCTCAGAGAGATGCGCGCCGAACAGGCCAGGCGAAAGCAACCGCCGGGCTACGACCGCCATTGCCGCAATTTAAGCACCGGGGAGCGGGCTCAAAAAGAGGCTGAAGGCATAAAAACAGTGGTTCGCTTTAAAGTCCCGCTTGAGGGGAAAACCGGGGTTAATGACCTAATCCGGGGTGAGGTGATATTTGAAAACAGCACCATTGACGACTTCGTCCTGCTTAAATCAGATGGCTATCCCACCTATCACCTGGCTAATGTGGTTGATGACCACCTGATGCAGATTAGCCATGTCATGAGGGCCGAGGAGTGGCTATCCAGCACGCCGCGCCATCTGCTTCTTTACCAGGCTTTAGGATTTGCACCACCCGAGTTTGCCCACCTGCCGATGATACTGGGGCCTGACCGTTCCAAACTGAGCAAGCGCCACGGTGCGGTATCCATAACTGATTATAAGGAGCAGGGGTATCTACCCGAAACGATGGTCAATTTTCTGGCACTACTTGGCTGGTCGCTGGACGATAAGACCGAGATTATCCCGCTCAAAGAGCTTATTGCAAGTTTTTCCCTGGAGAGGGTGAGCAAGACCGCCGCCATTTTTAATCCCGATAAGCTTCTATGGATGAACGGGGTCTATATCCGCAGCCTGAATCTTGACGATTTTACCGGAAGGGCACTCCCATTCTTGGAGGAAACTCTACCAGCCACTGTCAAACGCCCCCTCTCTAATAGCTATGTAAGGAGTATCATGCCCCTAATTCAGGAACGGGCTAAAACCCTAGCTGAAGTGCCGAAACTAGTTGAGTTTTTCTTTTTAAGTGAGCTTGATTATGAGTCGAGCTCACTTATCGGCAAGGATATGACGCGCCAGTCTGCTACTGAGGCTCTAGAGGCAGCCAAAGCCAAACTTTCGCAACTTGAGGCTTTTGATACCGATTCACTAGAATCGGCGCTTCGTCCTCTGGCAGCAGAACTGGGACTTAAAACCGGTCAATTATTTGGCACGCTACGGGTAGCCAGCACCGGGCTGACAGCGGCACCACCGCTTTTTCAGACGCTGGCTGTACTGGGTAAGGAGACCAGCCTCAAGCGAATCGAAAAAGCACTAGATAGACTACATAAATTACCCTTTGTTGAAAGCTAGATGAGCGACAATGTTTTTTTAATAATATCTTGCAGTGGTATTGATTGTTTATACGGTTTTTCCTTCCAGAATCTCCACCGCAGTATTCTTACAAAGTAGCCTTTGGCATATACTCTAGGGCCGAACTTTACAACGGCCCTTAGTGAGGCTATGTTACCAGTATGCACAATGTTACGTGCCTTAACTATTCTCCTGTCTTTAAGGAAGCGAAGCATAATGTAGAGGTTATAGGTAAAGAGGCCTATCCCTCTGTATTTGGGGATAGTAAAACCACCACCAGTAGAAGCCTCATTTTTTGAATAGTCAACTCGGTAAGGGGGTTCAAGCCATGCCCTGGTTTCTTCGGTAAAGGCCACGTATGCCGCGTGGGCAAGTACCCGCTCTATGAAAATACAAAACAGTATTGCACCTTTACCTAGTAAACTCCTGAGCATATCGTGAGAAGAACCAAGGTCAAAGCCGTCACTTGTTAGTTCATTAACCTGCTGTTCTGAGCTGACTATCCTAGATTCAAGACTATCTACTTTAGGATTGAAGTCCGCGCTATTTGTTTCGTTCAGGTCATATTCAAGGCAGTAATATGTTCTATAGTTAAATTTAAAAGAATTTGATATGAATCTTATTCCTTTCTTTAGGAGAGGAATCACTCCTTCTGTTTGGAGTATATATTTTGCTTTCCGAATTAATATAGTCAACCTGCTTAGCCCAATCCCAAGTAAATATGTCTCAAAATCGGTGAACGCATGGTATAATAACCCGTTGTCATTCTAGTAGTAATCACTCATTGGTTATTACCTTATTACAGTTACATTTGTGAAGCCATCTAGAGCCCACCAAGTCCACCAAATCAAGAACTGTCAGGAAGATTAGATACCACCACTCTTCTTTTTCCATCCCTGGTTGCTGGTATCTGGTCAACGAATTCTACAGTGACATTCATACCATCCCCGACCATGCTCCCGAATTGGTCCATGATTCTATCAGATAACTGGTCAACATGCTCCTTTTGATACGTTTCAGTTAGGACGATCTTTACTATCATATCTCCGTAGCTTTCCTGTACTATCTGGAATTGTTCAACACCTTCGGAAGCAAGAAACTCCCAAGGGATAGCAATACTCGGTATCTTATTACCGTTTCTGGTTATTAGAAAATCAGTTGTCCTGCCGACTATTCTTGCAAGTAAAGGAAGTCCCCTACCACAAGGGCAAATTTCGCTAGAAAGCAGTCCCACATCGCCGATATCGTACCTTATGAAAGGCATAGCACAGTTGTGCAAATTTGTAATTATTATCCTGCCCTCCTCTCCCACTGATACAGGTACACCTTCATCATTTACAACTTCAATTATTACACTCTCTGCAGCTATGTGATAGCCCGAATGTTCGGAGCATTCAACCGCAATCTGATGCATCTCAAACGAACCGTAATAACTATAGACCTCACATCCAAATACCTTCTTGAAGAGTTCCTTCTGAAATTCATACAACTGTTCTGAAACGGTGGTAATCGCCTTTAGTCTGAACTTGGGCTTGCCTTGACTCTCCATAAACCGCGCCAGAAGGTAAATGAAACTGGGGTAGCTCACCATAAATTCGGGTTGAAATTCCTCTAATTTCTTAACTAAAAACGGTAGTTTCTGCGATATCCCAATAGCTTCAAAAACCATCCTTCTTTCGAATAACTGCCTCAGCTTTTCAATTACCGACGTATTCGGGTGTCTCTGCATGATTTCGACGCGCTTATCGCCTATCTTATATCCCCACCAGTTCTGCGTTCTGCGTCTATTAGCGATAGCCCAGTTATGCTGCTCCTCTCTTGTACTGTAAAATGCTAATGGTTCACCTGTAGAACCCCCGGTACGACCCGGTACGACTTCCTTTGCCGGGAAACCTCGTGCCATCAACTGATCAGAGTTCTTTCTTATAAGCTCTTTGGTTAATATTGGCAGTTTCGCGAGGTCTCTGCTAGATGCTATGTCATCCGGCTTGAGGGCCCTCTCCTCAAATATGCGGCGGTAGTAGGGCACATTATTGTAAGCATGCCTTATAAGTTGTCTTAACCGCTGGTTTTGTAGCTCCAGGATCTTATCCCTCGGCCACCACTGGGTTTTTTCAAGCTCCTTCAAGTACTTCATAGTCCTCGGCCCTCTCGAAAAATCCAGCACCGGACCCAGTATATGCCTTGCTATGAAATCGTACAATTGCGTCTCGAGCCTTATAGAATATTCCTTTCATTCTACCATGAAATTAAATTCCATTCTTTATCAACTCTAAAACAAAGGAGGCAAATCATTCGCCAGAGGATGGAAAACAGGGGAATGGACCTGTTTGCTGTTGCAAGAACGGCTATCTACGACAGCGAAAACAGCCCCTATCCGAAGTTACTCAGACTCATCGGTTGTGAGTATGGTGACTTTGAACATATAATGTGCTCTGAGGAGGATGCTTTTCATGTCTGGAATTACGGGTATCTACTGTTTGGATGGCAGTGAAGCGGATAGACATCTGCTACACCGGATGATGGAAGTCATTGCCCACCGGGGGCCGGATGACGAAGGGAGTTTCTTAAGCAGCAACATAGGGCTGGGGCATAAGAGGCTTTCTATTATTGATTTGACAGAAGCAGGACATCAACCAATGGTTAGTGAAGACGGCTTGCTTACAATAGTTCATGATGGGCAGGTTTATAATTCTCCGGAAATACGCCAGGAACTGGAAAGAAGCGGTTACCGTTTTCACTCCAACACTGACACAGAAGTAATTTTATATAGCTACAGGAAATGGGGAATAGATTGCTTAAAGAGATTTAACGGAATGTGGGCTTTTGCCATATGGGATGAGCAAAACAGGGAGCTTTTTTGCGCCCGCGACCGATTTGGGGTAAAGCCTTTTTACTACTACTGTAACGGAAAGGTTTTTGTCTTCGCTTCAGAAATAAAAGCTATACTTGAGCACCCCGGAATTCCCAAAAGGATAAATGAAGAGGCAGTTTATAATTATCTCATGTGGGGGCTATCTAATTACTCCACAGGCACTTTCTTCATGGACATCAAGGCACTTAATCCAGCTCACTACCTGCTTATAAATGCTAAGAATGGACTGGTTAGCCGACGCTGGTGGAGCTTGGAGGTTAACCACGATTTGGGCAGTCTTTCGGAAAATGACGTGAACGATGCTGTGGAACACTTCCGGGCACTCCTGGAGGAGGCAGTAAGACTAAGGCTAAGGAGTGATGTGCCTGTAGGCACATCTTTAAGCGGTGGTCTGGATTCATCCTCCATTACAATGCTAGTCAACAGGTTAACACCTGACAAAGGAACGAGCGGCCGTCAGTTCATTGGTGACATACAGAAAACGTTCAGTTCTTGTTATAAAGATGAGCGCATTGATGAGCGTTTATTTCTCAAGAAAGTTTTGCAGGCAACTGGAGCGGAAGGGAACTATGTGTTCCCCGATGGTGATAACCTCTGGGCGGAGCTTCCCAGGCTGATATGGTACCATGATGAACCCACCGGCAGAAGTGGCACATATGCCCGTTGGAGTGTGATGAAAAAGGCAAAGGAGTGTGGAGTCAAGGTTCTCCTCAATGGAGATGGCGGCGACGAGTTACTGGCTGGGTATCGCCACCGGTACTATGTACCTTTTTTGCTCGAGCTAGCGCTTAAAGGCAGAGTGCTAACGTTTCTGAGCGAAACTAAAAACGTCTCAGCAATTCTGGGAATACGGAATCTGATATCTGTTGCACGCTGGATTCTCGGTATAGCTCTTTACACAAAGATGCCTGCGCCTCTCCAGCTGAGAACCAGGAATCTCTTCCAAAGGCTGGGAGGGGGGAGCGCTGATAAAGTTTTGATGTCATCATTCGACAAGCGGTTTTCTCACCAAGGACTGGCCAGATTTAGCAAAGAGTATAGCAAATCTATTACAAATCTCAATCAGCGCCTCGGCAGTGATATTCCTGCTCTTACCCGTGACCTCTGGGATACAGACAGAAATTCCGCAGCGTTTTCTCTTGAGACGCGAACTCCTTTTCTCGACTACCGCTTAGTTGAGTACCTATTTTCCCTGCCATCTAGTCTGAAGATTCGACATGGCCGGACGAAGTGGATTCTGCGCCAGGCAATGCAGGGTATATTACCCGATGAGGTACGGCTTAGAAAGGACAAGTTGGGTTTTCCAACCCCGACAAGAGCTTGGCTATGGTCAAATAGAGAGGGCATAAAGGGACTTTTCAGCGCCAGGAATGTATTGAGCAGCCAGTACATCAACCCGGACTTTATTAGAGATAATATTGGCAACTTATTGAGTCAGGAGAAATATGCTCATGAACTATGGCGATATATAAATCTTGAGCTCTGGCTTCAGGTTTTTTTCGATAACCGGCACCAAGACACCGCTGCACATAAGTAGCGTTTCCAACGGTGTCATGATTAGGAACAATACTAACCAGAGAAGACACCTGCCACGCGACGTAGAAAACATAGTGATTGCTGCCCCGCGGCTGCTTAGTAGCCCCTCAACTGCAGCTCGTGCTATTTTGTATCCAGCATGATGGTCACCGGACCATCGTTTAGGATTTCGACCTGCATATACTGCTGGAAGCGTCCGGTTGAAACCCTTAGCCCGCTCGTCTTGACCTGCTCTAAAAACCGGTTAAACAGCTCCTCTGCCTGTTCGAGTGGTGCCGCCTCAGCGAAGCTGGGGCGACGCCCCTTTCTGGTATCAGCCAGAAGCGTAAACTGGCTTATCACCAGCAGTTCACCCCCGGTATCCAGAGCCGAGAGGTTAAATTTTCCTTCTTCATCAGCGAAGACACGCAGGTTTATAACCTTTTGCGCCAAGTAGCTGGCGTCCCCTGGTGTATCACCGCCGGAAACACCAACCAAGACCACCAGCCCCGGTCCTATCTTCCCCACCAATTCGCCAGCCACGCTAACCGAGGCTCGGGTAACCCGTTGCAGTAATGCTTTCAGCTACTTCTTCCCCTCGTCAGGTTTTTTCTTCTTGGCTTTCTTACCACCAGTGTCCGCATGGCTACTGCCCTTACGGCTATCGGTAATATAAAAGCCGCTGCCCTTAAAAATAATTGGGATTGAGTGAATAACACGACGCGCCCTGCCCTGACACTCCGGGCAACTTGCTACCGGTTCTTCATCAAAGTGCTGTCTTCGCTCAAAACGATGCTGACAAAAATTACACTCATACTCATAAGTAGGCACTCTCTCACCTCACCAGAATTTCCCATTTATATTTTAGCAGCCTTGGCCTAACTAGCGCAAATCAAGGGAAGAATAACCCTTGACAATAGTAGTTTAACTCTTTACAGTGGCAAACGAGTAAAGGCGCTTTAAGGAGGCCAAGATGACAATCTATGAACGCTTCGGGGTCAAACCAATCATCAACGCCGTGGGTGTAGCTACGCGTTATGGTGGTTCTTTGATTGAACCGGAGACGCTGGAGGCAATGAATGAAGCTGCCAGATGGTCAGTTCGCCTTGACGAGTTACAGGCAACCGCAAGCAAGGTAATCGCCAAGAAAACTCACGCCGAAGCCGGCATTGTTACCTGCGGCTCCTCCGCGGCTCTAACTTTGGGTACTGCAGCCTGCATTGCCGGTTTTGACATCGCCCGAATGAACCGGTTACCTGATACTGCTGGTATACCCAATGAGGTCATCATGCCCTGGCACCAAGTAAGCGGCTATGACCATGCCATCAGGACAGCCGGCGCCAGGTTAATCGGGGTTGGCATACCGAATGACACCACCCCACCTGATGAAGTCCATATTATCAGCCGAATGGACATAGAGACTGCTATCACACCCAATACAGTTGCCATTGCCTATGCCCCTCGTACCGGGAGCCATCCGCCACTGGAAGAGGTCATCGAGATCGGCAAAAAGTACCGCCTCCCAATATTAATTGACGCAGCTAATCAGGTACCACCGGTAGAAAACCTGCACCGATTCATCGATATGGGAGCAGACCTGGTCTGCTTCAGCGGTGGCAAGGGCATTTGTGGGCCTCAAGCAAGCGGTATCCTCTGCGGGCACCGAGAACTGGTTGCCTCGGCGGCGTTACAAATGCTGGACATGGCAGGCCTTGCCTTTGGTGAATGGGACCCGCCAGCCTCGCTCATCCCCAAGGGAAAATTGCGTGGCAGACCAGAGCACGGCATCGGCCGGGGTATGAAGGTCTCCAAGGAAGCCATTATCGGCTTGCTGGTAGCACTTGAAAATCTTACCGAAGAAAATTTTGTCCAGAAATCAAAACACCTGATGCAACTATTAGGAACTATACAAACAAGATTGGAGGGTATCGCCGGCTTGGTGATGAAGATTATCGAAGACCCGAACAGCGCCTACCCTCTGCTTGAGATAAAAATCAACGAGGAGATAGCTGGTAAGAATGTTTACGAGATAGTACGAAAACTTGAGGAGGGCAAACCACAAATCTACCTGAGGGGGAGGTACCTCGAGAAAGGTCTTATCTTCGTCTTCCCGCTTAATCTTAACGAGAACACTGCTGGAATCGTCGCCGAACGCCTCTATTCGGTAATCACCGCAAAAAAGTAAATCCAAGCCCATGATTTGGCTGGACTTCTCACCGAAAAAGGAGTAAAATTAGAAAGTCAGAAAATGATGAGACTAATTCAGACTTTTTCAGACTTTAGATTTTTAAGGCAATGAAGCACCGGACGATAAAAAGCACGGTGCTTCTAAATTTTAGGGGGGGTGGTTAAAGATGCAGTCCAGTATGATTGGGAAGATTGAAAAGGCCAAACGCTACGCCCAGGAGACAGACCGGGTTACTTTCACTGATTTCTCAGTGAAATTTCGCGGCGAGCATGACACCTATATTACCGGCTATAAAGAAGGTAAGTGGCGTTGCACCTGCCACTTTTTTTCCGGCTGGGGGCTTTGCAGTCACACCATGGCACTGGAGAGAATCCTGCACAACATGTTGCTACAAGAAGCTCAGCCGACACAATATGAGCTAACCCTTGAGTAGATTTTTAGCTTTTCCTACTCGATTAGCCCCTCATCCTCCATCTGCAGTATTATTTCAGTGGACAAGCGAGCAGTCCTGCCCACGAGTTTGGCTGACTTATCAGGGTCGCCAGTTTCTTGATACTGCTTCGCCTGCCGGGGGTCATGCATGTCAAAGGGCCGGCCGGCAAGTCTAGTCTGAATATCACGACAAACCAAACTGCCCTCCTGTTGGACAAAACGATAGAAAAGCTCCCGGACAAGCTCGGCTTTCCTTGGCTTGCCGGTATCCCGGTCAAGCACCGTGCCATACACCGGCTCATCAAGTGTATCCCTTCCAGACGCCAGTCCTACTGCCAGCATAGCACCAAGCAGTGCTCCACAGGTCTCTCCCATGCGGGCAATTCCCCCGGAAAGAAAGCTGGCGGCTTTAAACGCCGACGCCCTGCCTTCAAGTTCAAGTTCATCGGCTACCGCCAGAAAGCCAGTCTGAGCACAGCCATGGCCGCGCTTGTGATATTCAATGGCTCTTTTCTCCACCCGGTCTAAAATCTCTCGCCTTGAACCCTTCCCTGTCATTAAATTCTCCTTACCCTCTTATACTTCCACCAGGCGATTATAACCTTGCCCGATCTCAAGTGTCAAAGATGCGGTGTGCTACCCCAAGGAGCCGGCGTACCTCCCGGGCAACCTCAGCCACCACAAAGAGAGAGCCGGCAGCGCAGACAAGGTCATCATCTCCAGCTAATGCCAAAGCCATAGATAACGCTTCAGCGACATTCCTTGAGAGGTGAGTTTTAACGCCGTATTTTGTAAATTCGCTTGAAATGAGCGATGGCGCCACGGCTCTCGGGTGTTGGGAGCAGGTAAGTATTACCTCGCTAAAGAGGGGTGCCAGTTCCGAGGCAACACCGGCAATATCTTTGTCAAGCGAGGCTCCGATAATAAGGTAAGCACGCTCAAATTTAAAATACTGCTTAATCGCCTGCCTCAATTTACGGGCTGAATCAGGATTATGGGCACCGTCAACCAAAATTAAGGGACGAGAGTGAAGTATCTCAAGTCTTCCCGGCCAGCTTACCTTGGCTAGACCATTAGCGATGTTTTGTTTAGAGATACCAACCCCCTTTTCAGTTAAGACCTCCAGAACCGCCACGGTGGTAGCTGCATTCTCAAGCTGGTGCTCGCCAAGAAGTGGGACAGTAAGCTCATACCTGCCAAGCCTTCCCTCGACCAGTAGTGATTGCCCGCCAAGGTCAAAACCAACACTCTGCCAGGTAACATCCCTGCCTACCCTGACCAACTCCACGCCCAAGCCAGTGCAGGTCTCCTCGATAACCTGAGTTACCTCATCAGTCTGCGGTGAGGATACCACCGTGCTTTTTGGCTTGATAATCCCTGCCTTCTCCCCGGCAATCTCAAGGATGGAGTCGCCTAAAACCTCCCTGTGGTCAAGGCTAATTGAAGT
>SDBU01000437.1_pt1 | contig 58798 bp, 78 predicted proteins | sample 2277071 | NCBI WGS metagenome assembly SDBU01 (sample SAMN10397929, study PRJNA504765) | marine sediment metagenome | isolation source: marine sediment core GS08_GC12, 126 cmbsf | place: Arctic Ocean: Gakkel Ridge, Loki's castle | collected 2008 | reverse complement strand
ACTATATGAGGTCGCCGAAGCATCGGGGCCGCGGCGTCGATGGTATCTCAAAGAACATATCCGCCGACTCCACAACCACTGGCTCGAAACAGAAGGCATGCCGGCTTTCGCCTCGATCTATTTCAGCCTACAAGACCTTGGTTTCAAAATTGAGCCTGGCTTGTTTACAGCGGAGGAAGTCGGCGCGCCTCACAAACGGCAGCGATTGTTTATCCTGGCCCACAATAAAAGCAACGGACGGGGAACATGGTGGCCCGAATCGGCGAGACAGCAAGGGCCAGCCAGCATTGCCGATGGCGGTACAGATATGGCCGACGCCGAACGCTCGGGACCACAAGGGCCAGGATATGCCGAACCGCACAGGGGGTTCGAGCCTGCCTCATATGTTACAAGGTGGCCAGCCCGCCCCGGCCAGCCCCAGTACGAATGGGAAGAGCCGAGAGTTGTTGTGGCGGACACCAGCGGCCCAGGAACCAGGAGTAAACGTCGAGAGGCTGGAGGGGGAGCTCGGCGCGAGGATGTACGACAAAGAGACGGGGCGTCTGGCTCAGTACAGTCTGACGCAGCAAGTGAACTGGCAGACGCCTCACGGCTTCTCAGGGCAGGGCTCGGATGGCAAGTACGGCGGGGGCGGGGAGTTTGCGAAGCAAGTGAAGAACTGGCAGACGCCGGAAGCCCGGAACCAGAAGGGCTACCACAACCAGAAGGACGGGACTGTTATCGAGAAGTTGGGGACGCAAGCCGGCAAGGGCAAGCTCTCGGCCGACTGGGTAGAGAGCCTGATGAACGTCCCGCTGGGGTGGACCCAGTTGCCGAAAGAATGGAGAAGCTAAATGAAAATAACGAAGCAATGCGTAATCTGTTCAACTGTCATGTATGTTCATCCTTGTCTGAAAAACAGAAAGAAGACTTGTTCTGTCGAATGCAGAGCGAAATATGTGGCGAGTATCAACAAGAAGAGTATGAAGACCTTTTGCAGTTATTGCGGAAAAGAACTCACAGGGAAAAGCAGGCTGACAGCGAAGTATTGCGACAGAATGTGCATGAAGAAAGCATTCATGCTACTCAACCCGAGCAAACCAACCGCACGGAGGTGGTGCCACAACAATGTTGTGCTGAATACCGATTGCGAGAAATGTGGTTCTCGGCGAGAATTACAAAGGCATCATCAAGATATAGAGAACGAGCCAAGAACTGCCCAGACACTTTGCAGGAAATGTCGTATTTCACTACACATCCAAAACAGGACGTGGGGTACAATGCAACACGCGTCGATCGCTTGCGTAGTTTAGGAAACGGAGTCGTCCCCGCCCAGGCCGAGCTTGCATTCAGGGAGTTGACGAAATGAAGTTCACCGACTACGAAATTGAGTACATCAAGATGATGCTTATCGCGGGCCTGGGCGGAAAAGAAATCGCCAAGGAGCGTAATTGCACAAGTGGTTTTGTTTCCGCGATCAAGACGGGGCGCCTGTGCAAGCATCGCGGCAATGTCGAGAAGTTCATTACGATCTCGGTGCCGACTGAGAAAACCCGTCATCGCAAGGAGTGGCCGCAGGGGACTGTCTTCAGCACTGACGGCAAGTGTGAGGGCTTGACGTGGGCCAAGCTGCCGAGGTTCTCATCGTCGCCCTGCATTGTCTGTGGCAAGCTGATTTGGGATGGGCCACAAGCTAGTTCAATTTATATGGTGGCCGACGACGCCCTGGTGTGCAAAAAGAATTGTGAGAAAAAAAGCTTGCAGGCAAACGAGTAATGTGTATATTCCACAAAATGGGCAGCACGATGATGATAAAAGCAATCATGCCAACAACCGACCCGAGGGAGCAATGTACGGTCTTGCTGCCCAAACCTTCGGGATCGGTTTTCTTTTGCAGAAGAAAGCGAGGCGACAGGATGATACCCGCAACATACGACATCAAGTTGATAATCCCCGGCGAGCCGAGATATGAGATACGACATGGCCAGCAACTACGCCCCAGGAAAGACGTGGGGGTCCAAGTGAAGATGGAGGACGGCGAAACCGTTACACTCTACCGGCTAAAAGATTTGTACATCCACAATTATGACCCAAATACGGCCGCCAAGAAAGACATTCGTCGCCTGTCCGCGTGTATGGCCCCGAGGCCACTGCTCGATGGACCGTTGCGAGTGGACACTGTGTTCTATTATGAACACCTCAAGGGGCATTACGGAACCGGTAGGAACGAAGGCAAACTGAAAGCATCTGCGCCAACCTATAAGTCTACGAAGCCCGACCGTGACAATGCCGACAAGATTTATCTCGACGCATTAGAAGGGATGTTCTGGGTAAACGATTCACGCATCTGTGCCGGCGAAATCCTCAAGTTGTACGCAAAGGTGCCGAGAACCGAAATCTACATTACAAAACTCGCCGCTACGTGCGACGAAACGGTAGAAGAAACTTTATTCGAAAGGAGTCATTGAAAATGGCAGCGAAAAGGACAAAAGGACCGCACAGAGGCAAGGGGCCGCAGACGGCACCGGCAGAGAAAAAGACCGGGACTGTGGTTGGAGCAAAGGGAAAACAGGGCAAGCTCATGGATGTCGGTCCAAAACAAAGCAAGGCAATGGAGAAGCTCAATAAGCTATGGAGGTCTCAGATCGAAGAGAGGCTCGCCATGCAATCGGAGGAAGCCAAGACAAAGGCGAAACTCAAAGCACTGTTCATTGCCGAGCATCTGACCAAACTCGAAGATGGCAGCACACAGTGCCAGGTCGGTGATTGGATGTTGAAGCTCCAGCCTACGGATGAGAAGTTCACGGCCACGCGAGTGGAGTAGTCACCGAACGCAACATGCTCGCCGAGGAAAAGCAGATGGACATGGGGTTCGACGGGGACGAGGATAAGAGTTAACGTTTAGATCCGCGAGGGCGAAAGGAGTATGACAGAATGAAAACGGCCATACAAGGGAAAGTTCGAATCAAGCTGTTTTGGGGCTGTGATTATGACCAAGGCAAAATGGAACGTATCAATCAGATTTGGCGGATCGGAAAGTTGTTAATCTGGAAAGTTGTCTATGCAACTGGCAATCCCTTTGAGAAATCTTACTGGAAATCAGACGTTATGCAGGAGTTGCAGCGAGATTTCGACGTGCGATGGGAAAAAACACCCGGAGATGAAGGTGATTATTGGTATGCAGTCTATTCCCATCGCGATGGGGGGTATGTGGGAACTCCAGAGAACGCATATCGCCTCGTACAAAGAGGCTTGAGGCTAATCCAAAAAGCTGGACCTGATGGCACGACGTGTTCCATAGGGTACAACCCAGAGAATCGCAAGTGGTACGGATGGAGCCATCGAGCAATGTACGGGTTTAAGATCGGAGACACAGTCAAAGAGGGAGATTGTTGTGCATCCTCGGGGTGGACCGAGGAATATCTTAAAGACCACCCCGACGAAAACAGGAGCTTACCTGTAGGCTTCGTGGCTAATAACTCATCGGACTGTAAACGGATGGCAATTGCGTTCGCCGAGAGTGTTTCTTGAGTACGGGTAACGGAGCCGCCTGCCCGGCCGCTAAGGATTGACTGTGACGCCGGGCAGGCATGGAGAAAGGAAGGCATGACAAAGATCCCCACAGCCCCCAAAAGACACTGGCTTTGCTTCTGACATTTCCTCTATGGTAATGCCGACCCGTCATCAGCCTTCCGACCCGAAAGCGAGCAGCCGGTAATCACCAAGGATAAGGAAAAGATTTGCCGGCAATGTGCCGATACATGGCAACGCGAGCGCAACAAGGCAAGCTCAACAACCGATTAAGCACGAGGACAACATGGCAAGCAGGAAAACACGGAGGTTTACCGAAGAAGAACGGGTGATCTTTCAGGCCGGCGTCAGTGAGGGCGAGTCGCGGAGGCAAGCGGCTGCCAAGAGGCTCAAGGAAGAGCACAAGGAGGCCATAGCTAAGTTACAGACGACCATCACCAACATGAAGAAGACCAATGGCGAGTTGTGGGAAGCAAATATCCAACTTGATACAAATACGCCATTGGTAGGCGTCCTAGTTCCGCTCAGAGCGGCGAACCGTATCCTTGCGTACCTTATGAAGCATAGTGCGCATCACAACAAACTCGGCAAGGGTAGTTTGTCGGCGATATTGAAATGCTGTATTGGGAAGTCAGAAAGCAGGAACCTGAGACCGATTGCGGATCACCTCACAGCGATCGCCGATGAATCTTTTTGTGAACGCCCCCCGGAATGAATCTCACTCGCTGCTGTTATTCTCGCATTTCAACAGCCAGATATACCGCTCCATATGCACAAGAACCCCCTCAAACGGCATAACGACTTCTGTTCCCTTGGGCATGTACGTATCGTGGTTGAGTTCTTGTCGTAAAGTACTGGCTTCTTCACGGAGTTGCATCCGCTTAACATCAAGCTCGCTATAATCAACCCCGCTACGCATAGCATCAATAATCTGTGCCGTGACATGTTCGAGTCCCCTTTCGAGTTTCTTGAGTCGAGATAATTTCTTGGCCCGATCCGATGTAGGCGGAATGAAGTACCGGACCAGGCCAAGAATAGCTTTCAGTATGATGAGGATTATCTTCATTGGACGATTACCAAAGGAACATCGCCCCGACGGTCACGACGGTTTTTGCATCGCGAGACACCCCCTGCCCGCTTTGAGCTTCCAGCACAATAGCCCGCTTAGATTGCGGGTCCAGGGAAATCAACGTACCGACGATCCAATTGACCTTTGGCGTCCTGGCCTCCTTGTGTAGCGGCATAATGCCCTCGAAGCCGATATAGGGTCGTCCGATCATTCTTTCCAGGTACGGTTCCCATGAATCAGGCAGGAGCGGCACGTCTTCGACGTTGATGATCTCAGGGATGTGAAGAATGGCATAACCGCCGGCGCCGTCCGGGCTCGGGCCCCAGTCCGGACTCCAGTCCCAATACTTGATCGTGCCGCCAAGCTCAATCCCGTCCTTCAGCCCTCCGAAACGGAACGTGACGGCGTGATTGGCCCCGTCCGCAGTCAATCCCCACATCGTCAGCCCCTCGTTGGGATCAGCCGCCCTGGCCGGCGTGAGGCACGTCAGCGACAACACCGCCGCCGCAACCAGCATTGTAAACATCAGTCTTCTGTTCTTCATGTTCTTTACTCCAGTTACCTATGTTGATACCATCCCCGACGTTAGGGATATGGTCAGTGCATCCGATACAATGGTTGGTTTAAGACTTCGTCGTTCTCTTCGATCTTCTTGGACTTGAAGAGGTACTGGAAGAACGTGATGAGAGTTTCGTCGGCAGTCGTTAGGGCAAATATCCACCGGAGTATAGTCGGGAGCCCGTCAAGGTCGCCGTCAGCTATCCTCTTGGCCCATACCTCGCCTTGGAACCGCCAGCGCAAGGCCCGCTCTTTCGTGCAGTACCTCTCCGTCTTGCTCCCGACACGCTTTCTGAAATTGTTAAACCACTTCCTTGCCTGCCAAAGTGCCGCTAATCCTTTTATGAATCCCATGTTTCTCCTTTTCCTTCCAATATGACGCCCGATTATGTTCCTGTGAAGTTCATCAATCGTTTAGTAATGCTCATTGTATCCAGCGTGCCGTCAATATCCTTTTGCATCTTTTCCAACTTTTCTTTCGTAACGCACACCCTCTCTTCGATGTCGGCCTGTAGCCCAGCCAACGTCAGAAGCTCCTTGCCCAACTGCTGTATTTGTTCACGGACTGTAATATTTACACCTGTCAAAATTAGTACGAGCAAATTCGCCGAAGAATTCCATAGACTTTTTATCGTATACCCTTGCTGCTTCTTCTTCTGTAGCAAAATACCCCAGATAATGCAATTTATTCTTACACCTTATCCTAGCCAACCACGGCTTCGTTCTCGCTCTACTTACGTATTGAACTCCCCTGAAATTACATGACCGATCACTTGCTAGCCTTCGACTATTTGCATTATTCTGCGATTGAGTACAAATTCTTAGGTTAGACCGTCTATTGTCTAGCCCGTCCCCATTAGCGTGATCTATTTGTAACCCATCCCCTATTACCAATCCCATTATGTCCCGGTGCATACCAACAAGAACTTGTTTCGTGCCATATCGCACTTGTCGTTCAGCGTAGTAACGCACCATCCGTAGACCGCTTTTGTGCGCAAGCCATTTATGTTCCGATATCGCCTCGTAATCGTCATCATCAATAATGGCGACTTTCCCCTGTGTTAATAAAATCTGTTTCGACATGATCCTATCTCCCGTAATAGTCCCGAATAATAGAATGGAAAGCCGGTCGGGAAACCGGCTTTTCGGCCACGTCAGCCTATCCACTGGAATTGTACCACAATTACCTTGGCCTGTCATGGGGACTCATTTCGTCTTTCCACTGCCGAGAGGATTAAGTCGAGTTTCTTATCACTCTGTTCGTGATATGCTTCCTGCTTAACCCCAACGGCCTCCACCGATGCCTTGACTCCTATTATATCCTTCTCGACGGCCGTGATCGCCCTGCTCTGCTCCTTGTCCACAGCAGCCAACTCTCTGTCCGTAGCCTGGATCGCGGGAATTGTAATACTCCGCAGGTCGCCGACCTGACTCTTTGATACACCCCACGCTGCTGCCAGACATAAAGCAGTAAATCCAATTCCAGTCACCAGTTTCAATCCGTTGTCCTTCATCCATTTCATAAGCTGCATTCCTTTAATTATCAGTCTTGATCCATCCAATCATAGACAGGCACCTCTGCCCATTTCGCTTCCATTGCGTTAAGGATTTGCTGCTTGGTTCTCGGCACTTCACCATGCAAAACTCGCAACACATTTATCTCGTCCATGACCACCAGTGCTAAAATTTCCATTTGTTGCGGACCAAATTTTCGGTATTCTTTTTCTCTTGTATTTGCCATTATATCCACCATCCTAACACAGTAATAAAAATTGTTGTCCACGTTGTATTAGCCGCATTATATTCAACAACACGATTTGTGTCGCAAGAAATAGAACCAAATCCAAATATACCTACTCCCGAGACTTGGGTACTTACAGCAAGGCCAGCCACCTCGTTGGAATTTCCATTTTTACGAATTTGCAAGGTACTAGATACGGCATCATCTACCACAAACAATTTCAAATTTACTGCCTTAGCCCCCGCGGGAACAATACCAGAAAGATCTAAATCAACCCAAGTTCCATTAGTAGTTAAATCACCTACCCCGTAATCGTTCGTTGCAGGATCACCTCTATCTACATAAGCTCCTGATACTGCTAGTGTAACAAAGTCTCCACCATCAGTATAGGTTAGTCCGGTTCCAGTTCTCAAAACTCCATCACCGGAAGCCACGCCCAAGTAACCGGAAGTAGCCGCTGCATCGACCCCGACTTTCTCATCTCCGCCCGTTGCCGTCGTAACTTTCCATATCGCATTTCCGGTCCCTGTGTCCTTCGTGAGGACGTGTTCGTTCGTACCCCCTGCAACGTCCGTCAAAGCGTCAATCGCGGCCTGGGCCGTACCCTGTCCCGTCCCACCGTCCGCTATGGCGAGGTCGGTGGCAAGAGTAAGACTGTTTATATTAACATCACCACTTTTATCCCATATATATTCTGTAGTAGCTGCGGTTTTGGCATACCCCAAAACCGGGGACGTTGATAAAGAATTCCTGGTTCGTATAATTTTTATGTCATACGTCCCGGTATCCGTATTGATCCCGTGTGAAGTTAAATCAGAAGCATCCCAGGCAACCAAGCCAGTGTTTCTAAATGCGTTTGTCCCATCGACAGGAGTAAACGGTGTGAATTGATGTGACCCCGCAGTTGAGTACAAAAACGTAGGTTTGATTCCCGGCCCACTTGATCCTGTAGTCAGGATAAACTCCATTTCTTCAAAAACTGCCGACCCACCTATGAGTATATATTCGTCCAGTGCTTCAAATATTGCAGTGGTCGTTCCTAAATCACCATCTTTCATTGCGGCCACATCGGCCGGACCTGTCGTGTTGTCCGTTGCTGTGATGGGATTGATAAAAACGCCAGAGTCTTGATGGATAGGATTAACAACTGCTCCTACTTTCATCCCATAAATTTCAGCCGAACCATCAGTACTTAATACTTCAAGTCCGAATACATCGCCACCTGTAGCCACAGTTTCATCAATATTGATAAGGATTATGCCTTCGTCCCGACCTGCCACGAGGATACCTGTGGTGTAAACAATGTCTATTGCTTTAACGTCGCCAAGTGTTGCTGCATCAACATCAATCTGAAAAGCATGGTCATCTGGTTCAGTAGCTGTGTGAAGAATATCAATATCGCCTGTTACAGTCAAACCAGCACGAGTGTCAAGCCCAGTAGTTGTGTTTATAGCAACTCTGATGTCTGAATTTATACTCAATGCGTCAACAACCCCCGCCCCGGTATTGATTCCGAGGACCATTTTGGCTAGTTGGTCATTGACCCCGGCACCGTCGTGGGAAACTGTAATGGTTGCTGCTGTGCTGGCTGTTCCGGCTCCGTCTTCTCGGATGAACGAATGAACCATCGCCCCGCCGCCATCAGCGTCAGAGTGAACGGGATTGCCAGTGATTAAGTCACCGACGTTGAAGCGAATTGTCTGGCTTGCTGGAGTGGCACTGAAAACTCCGTACATCAGGCAGTCTGTTATCTCTGCTGCGGCACTGCCTCTGTCTTGGTTGTCGATAATCAAGAGGTTGGAGAGAGTGGTTTGGTTGAAGCCAGATTTATACCCAAGAAAAATATCAGATGAGCCTGTACTTAATATCGGTGCTGATTGGCTTCCGATAATTACATTTTTATCGTGACTTGCTACGCTTCCTTTCGCTCCTCCACCGCTATTCACTCCAATAGTAATATTTTCATCACCAGTCTCATTATATCGATTTGCAGACGATCCAAGTCCTATATTGAAAAACCCATTTGTGTTTTTTTCTAATGCACGCACTCCGAGTGCTACGTCATCCTGTCCCGACGTGTTAGAAAACATGCTGAGATAACCGAGTGCAAAACAATTAAACCCTGTCGTGTTCGATCGGAGACTTTGCTCTCCAATTGCTAGGTTTCGGTAACCATCATTATCTTGAAATACTGTGGAGTTGCCGGCATGATACCCTATGTAAACGTTTTGTGTTCCGCGAGGCGAGGTTCCTGATGAGTCATTAAACTGGCCCGCTTCAAACCCTATGAATACGTTTTTTATTCCCCGATCTGCAACATCTCCGGTCCCCAACAGTACATTGAAGTTCGTTGCATCTAGACAAATCGCAAGAGTTCCCGCAGCCTGTATCTCAGGATCAGCAGGCCAGTTCTGGGTGGCTTGTGAGAACGTCCCGCCACTCATGTCGAGGCCAATATCTTCAGTACTATTAACAACAAGGCCTCCAGTGGATATCGTTAAAGCGCTTGAATCCAACCTCATTGCCTCAGACCCACCGAGGCTCCATGCGATAGTACTTGCAGCCGGGGACCACATACCAGTAGTGAGATCGCCTGTGAAGGTATAGCTGGGCGTGCCTTCTGCGCCGAGGCTGGCGATGAAGTTATCGCCGCTTGTTATGTCGGCAGTACTCGTCAATCCGACTGCTGTCAAGACTCCCGTATTGGCTACGTAGGTCAGTTGCTCGTCCGTCTTCGGTAGGAGGTTTCCCGTGGCGTCCGTCCAGAGTCCTACGAAGGTCGTCGCGTCTTCTGTGTCGGCCACCACGATTGTCGTAGGTACAATGTTCGCGGAGCCGTCGAAACTCACTCCGCCGATATCCCGTGGATTTGCCAGCGCGGTCGCTGTGCTGGCGTTCCCAGTTAAAGCCCCTACGAGTGTCGTGGCCGTTAAGCTATTGATCGTGGCGATATCCAAGCTACCGTCGAGTACCAGTGCCTTGGAAGCCGCTGCCGTACCGGGTGTAATACCGTCCAACTGCTCAAGATCAGTTTCCGACATATCCGCCGAACCGATGATAAACGAAGTCGCTGCCGTCACGGAACCGTCGATAATAACTACACCACCATCGGCAGTAAAAGTATGATCCGTGACGTCAGCCGATCCATAATCGATATCAGCAGCCCCGGTGGTATCTATTAAATCTGTTATGAGGGTTGGCGATGTCAACTGTGTGGCTGATGACGTACCCAATACCCAGCCCGTCACGGTGACGCTATCTGTGATGGTCGCAAGATTCCCTACGCTTGTGACCTCACCTATAAGATTGGCGTTCGTCGTCACGGTGCCGGAGAAAATCTTAGCAGTCAACGTCCCTGTAGACGGATTATAGTAAAGGTCGCTATCGGATTCCACCCTGACCGGCCCGCCGTCGGAGTCTGCATCCGCCGCAAAGATAATGACGTTGTTCTCGTTCGTGCTGTCATTGTCGGTTAGATGAACAAGCACGGCAAGAAAAGACCCGCCGATAGGCTGGCCCAAAAGCCAATCACCGACAAACAGGATGACAATGAGTATTAGTATAATTCGTGTCTTTTTCATGGGTTTGTTTTCTCCCTTGCTTGTTGAACGCTCTCGACGATCTGCTTATACAAATCAGTCATTTCTGGCGTCTTCTTGGTTGCTCGCGTCCATTTCCCGGACAGGACACTCGCAACCTTTGTCCGTTCCGTGGAATCGGCGATTAAAAAGACGTTGAGTGCTTGATGCAGCGACAGCCTAGAGAATGATTCGGCAAATGGCTCTTTGGCGGCGTCGGTTTTCAACCGCTTCCATGAAGTCAATCCGAGTCGCTTTACTGCCTCGCGTTGATCTACTGGGTCACCCTTTCTTAATCTATTTTTGACCTCGCGGCGATATTGGGCCAATTCACCTGCCTCTCGCGTTCTTGTTTTGTCTGGAATGTTCTCGATGATGTAGCGATACATTAGCTTCTGGGCAGGCGTGCGAGTGATATAAGATGGAGCAGATGTTATGCCCGTCATGGACACCCACACATTCTTGCCCGTTTGTCCGGGCCTCGACCTCGACATCTTCTGGTAATTCCTGGCCGACAAGGGCAAGAATTCCCGACCTATATGTTCGGCAGTGTCGAGCATCTGTTGGCTGATAGGGTCCTTGGGATCCCTGACTTGTACGTTGAAGAAATCCTTATTCTTGATGACATCGGTCATAAGCCCCCATAGTGGATGGAGCTTATTCTTTAATGTCTGCGCTGGCCGCGTGCCATAAGCCCACCAATCTTTTGCGTATGTCGGCAGACTAAGCCTCTCGTCGGACCCGTCTGAATTTGTCCCGCCGGTCTTTGGGAAGAAATAGTCTTTCGGCTCTTCAGGCCCTTCCCCCGTCAGTAGATACATAATAGCTGCGCCCAGCGTGCCATAGAGAACGATTGCGCCAATTGTATATGCCATCTTCTGACTCAATATCACGTCGCCCCTGCTTAGCCTTCCTCTTGTTCCGAGGATATCGATCGGGGTGCCGCCAAACTCACGCCATGAGCCAAGGTTCCATCCAACTGACCTGACAGACATCATGGCGATATCCTTGAATGTTTTATTCCAGAAGAGGTTGTCATAGACAAGCTGGCCCATGCGATTATCAACTGAGTCCCAACTTGATATAAGACGCTCGTGCAACTGCTCGTCTGTGATTTGACCCGCTTCCGCTCGCTGCATCTCGTGTTGGGCCATTATGGAAAACAAGCCGAGTTTTCCAGTCGGAACATACCATTCCATCAATGGCTTAGCTGCCAGTTCTAAAGCGGCACCGAATGTTTGCATCGGGAGTTTGAATGCACCCTTAATCTTCTGTTTTGGCGACCCCTTGAAGATATCGGCAGTTGTTTTCGTAAGGGCTTTAATGGCTTGATTGTAGTAGAACGGGTCCATGCGGTCTCGCCCGTCGGCCTGTACGATCGCCTTGACCAAATTTCGGAGACGGTCGTCTTGGATGGTGTCAATTTGCTGTTTGTATGCCCGGCGGAGTCTCACTCCCGACCATATCCGTGCAATGGGCGACACCGGCGCAGTAAGGATATTTCCCAGCCCCTGCAACCTTTGTCCCTCCACTGTCAACTGTCGCAACCCGAGTCCGAATGTAGAGGCCATCATATCGGTCGTCACATTCAAAGCGTGAAAACCACTCAAGGCCAACTGTGCCTGATTCAAGAGATTGCCGGACATGCGCAAGAGATTGTATCCGCCTGCTACTAGTTGATTCTCGCTATTCCTCAAGCCAGGAGACAGGAAGTTATTGAGTATTTTGCCCACTGGCTCGGGGGCGTAATAATGCCCGAGCGTAGTAAAGCCCGGTATATTGATTACGGCATCTGCTGAGCCGAGTACGAGTGACGGCTGAATGTCGAGGATGGGGCGAAGTTCGGATCGGCTGTTCAGGAACTTCACGAATAAGTCATGCAGTGTGGGAGCAACTCTCTTGAACTCTTTTGGTGCGTGTATGAGAGCCTCAAGCATGACTGCTTCTTTTTCCCTAGCGTTGCGCACATATCGCTGATAGCCAGGCGTGGCGCCTACATCCTTGAATCTGGCATCTGCCAAAGCTCGCCATTCTACGTCGATCTTCTTGCGATGCTCAATTGCATCTTTCGTCGGTACAAATTTAACTTGACCTTTTTTTGCACCACGGGTGATGGTTCGCTCACTTCCTTCTTCCTTGCGCCTAAGCGTATCGTAGAGTGAGTATCTCGCTCCGAGAATGTGACCTATCTCATGTGCAAGCACCGACTCGGGGCCGGCAAACTTTGTCCGGACCTTTTTCGCTTCGGAGGGCTTGCCTTTATCCCACTGTGCAAAGCCCCATCGCTGGCCACCTATGACTGTAAATCGCTGGGCGTCAATTCCGAGGCTACGGGAGATTTCAAGCATCTGGTCTACGAGTAATTGGTCATACGCCTCCTTCTTCGTAATCTCCGGCGGCATGTAGACTGTGAAAGCGTTGTCGTCTATCTTCACATAGCCATCAGGTGATTTCATCCGGGAATAGACAAACTTTATCAGGCTGCGTTCTTTAAGGTCCAGGATAGTCCTCTGTGCCATCAGGTAGCGGTCCATCTCGTAAACCTTGAGCAATACAAGATCGACCGGGTTCTCGCTTTGAAGTTCGAGTCCGGCGTCGCGGCCTTCCTTCACAGTCATTATTGTTCGCTTCTTGAGGAATGACTTGGACCCCGCAAATCGGCGCTTACCGAATATTTGCTGAATGACCTTCTGGGCGGAACTTGGGTCTTTCCATATATGCGGGAAGTAATTCTCGTAAAAACTCTCCAAGTGTCCCTTGCCTAGAGCACGAACAGCATCCCTTCGCTGGTCCAGGAGTTCGCGGAATCTCTTTGCAGCGCCCTGCAATCTCGGGGTGGTCTGTTGGCGGCCGGTCTCCATCCTGTCGATGAAATCATAGATGTCATCCCTGCTCATAAACGTAAATGCGCGATGGGCTTTCTTGAGCGACTCATGGGCGACAACTGATTCCTGTGCGAGTTGTCCAAGATTCTTTCTTAGAACTCGTGCCCCCTCCCTCGCCACACCTTCCCTTGCTGCAGGCGCAACCACTTTGAGCAGTTCATCGACTGGCTTGAGTTGGCTTGTGGACGGTGCGGCATCTCGGAAACTCTTTTTATTAGTGGTCTCGGCAAATTTGTTCTTCTCTTTGGCGGCGATGGTTCCATAGCCCCTGCCAGATGTCGAAGATACAACCGCCGCACTTGCTCCGGCAGCACCACCTGGGCCTCGGGGCTTCTTGGGGGCGGCGGGCTTGGCGGATTTTTGTTTCTTGAATTCTTGCTGTAACTCCAACTCAAAATCCCGACTATGCGCCTTATTGATAGCACGCTGGACACTGTTGTATTCTCCGACCAGTAGACGCTGCCCTTTATTGGCCCTCTTTAGAATCAAATCGAATCGGCGATCTTCTGTTTCTGCGTCCAGTATTTGCGACTGGAGTTTCTCTGTTCGCTCCCGCAGGGGCTTAACGACTTCTTCGATTCGCCTGTTCAGGAAGTCCGCTTGCGTCTCTGCCTTTACGGCGGGCTTTGCTTTGGTGATGGGCTGGGCTTCTGGAGCCAAAGCACTCCCACTGGCCTCGACGTCAAGCACGACGGGTTCTTCGCTGGCCTTGTCAACCAAAACGCCATCTTTCAGGCGGACTTCTTCCTCTTGGATGCCGGTCTTCTCGCCGTCGGTGGTTTTGTAGACGTTGATCGGGGCCTCCGCGACGGCTTCTACGGCCTGCTTGTGTTCGGCCTCTGCTCGTTCAATTTCTATCCGCATACCTTTGCGGACTTCTGCTTTAAGTGCCGGATCAGTAAAGGCTTTGGCTGCCCGCTCAAAATTCTCAGCAATAACGTCTTTGCCTTGTTGTCGCAACGTTGAAGCCTCGCGTTTCAATATATGAACCACTGCTTCTTCTTTTGTCATGCCAGCCAATGCCTTCTCTTCGACCACTAGGGGTTCAGTAGGCTCAGGCTTCTCCGCGACAACCTCTTCACGCACCGCTGGCGGGGGTTCTTCTATGGCTGGCTGTGCGGTCGGCTGCTCTGCGATCAACGGCGGGGGGGTAATCTCGGACGGCTTGGCGGGCGTTACAGGGGGCTTCTCGGCTTCCGCAGGCTTCTTGGGCGTAATAGTCGGCTCGGTGGGAGCTTCATCAGGAACCACAACCCCCTGCTTCTCGGCATTGGCGATGGATTCATTGAGTTCCGCGGTGGCTTCGGCAAGGTTCTCAGGAGTGGAAGCTCGGAGATTGGCCAGAGACCTTTTGACGAACTGCTCGCCGCCGGTCTGCTTGGCGATGGCCTCGGCCCGCTCTACGGCGTCTTCGGCTTCGAGTTCGGTAATCTCCGCGTCAATGGCGTCGAGGTCGGCGGCTAGTTCCTCAGCCCCCTCCTGTCCTTCGTTTTTTTTTAGCGCGGCTCTTATGGCTTGGGCCTGCGTTCGGAGTTCGTCAAGACTCAGGTCCTTGACGCCCTGCTCCTGGGCGATCTTCTGGCCCGCGGCGACATCGGAATCGATAACCTCATCCTTGGCCTCGGCCTCAGCCTGGTCGGCTTCCGCGGCGAAGTCATCAGGCGTCCATCGCATAGTCGTAGAAAGATCAATTGGCTTATCCGCGACAAAACCAAGATTCTCATAATAAGCAATCAAGGACTTCTCGGCACCAAAATCAGCACCTACACTCAGTATGATAGGTAGTTGGACTCCCCTCGCTACTTCCTGTAATTTCCGTATCGCCTCGGCCCCATTACCTTTTGTGCTTATATCGGATCTATCCCGCTGCACGCGATCAAGAGATATTTGATCTGGCTCTAAACGAATTCGGAAGTCTACGCCAAGGGCTTTGGCTTCACCGACCGCGCCGCTGATTTTACTGCGTACTTCCGTAGCCGCCTCCGGTGTCTGGCGTTCGGTTGGAATTGCCTGATCGACGATATCCGCTTCGGTGGGGGCTACGGCCTGCTGACCAGACAATGCGCCAGCCGCTGCACTGACACTGGCACTTCCAAGGCCGAGTACAGTTAGGGGGCCAGCAGCTTCTTTCATCTCAATCCATGCGTCTAATGCCATCTTCTTTGCAACTTCAGGGACGTCCGATGCGCCTATTTGGCCTTCTATCGCCTTCGCTATATTGACAGATCCATCTGTAACGACTCGTTGGGCGCCCTCTTCTCCAATTTCTTGCGCGGCTGTAATACCAATCTTGAATGCCTTTTGGAGCAATGACCGCTTTAACTTCCCAATACCGGGTATGAGTTTGTCAACTTGGGAAAATTCGATGAACGCATATAGCGGGCCACCGGCGGCGGCGGCATATCCAGCAACTTCTGGTGACAATTTTTGTTCTCTTGCTTGTCGGTAAATAGCACCAGAACCTTGCCTACCCCAATAATCGACAGACCCAACAACAGTTCCTGCCGCAAATGCACCTGGCACAGTTACTATCTCTTCGGGAAATGCCACTTGCGGTCCGAGTTGGCCCGCCACAGCAGCCGTTGTGCCAGCGGCCGTACCCACAGCGGCCCCCCTCGCGGTTCCAGCAGCCATAGGCCGGGCTACTCCTACTGTCTTCAAGAATAGATTCTGTGCCCAGTTACGTCCCTTGACGGGGTCCGCCTGAGAGCGTTTCTGAAATTCTGCCGCAGCGACATTGGCCTCCTCTTCGGCCTTCAATCGTGCTTCGCCTGAGAGCATGGCGGCTTTATGATACATAAAATCCAAGTCTATATTCTTACCCGATCTTCTCCATGCCTTCTTCGTTTGCTTCCATAAACTTGGCGACTTAGGCGTTGTTCGTACCGGTCTTGCGTATGTCCGAGTCGGACCTTCCGCTTCTGGGATATTGAAGTCTAGAACCTCAATCTCAGCAAGAAGTTGGGGGTCCACTTCGGGTTGGATTTCTTCCGGAGCCCCTGTACGGCGTGGACGCTGTGTTGCAGTAACGCCACGCGGAGCCGAGGGGTCAGCGCCCGGAGGCACGAAACGGCCAGTCGCGGGCGGCGCGCCCTGCAAGAATTTGGACGCATTCGCCAATTGCGATTCCGGACTCGCGGCTGTTATGGGCGGGCCTTGCGGTTCCAGACTGAACGATGGAGTTGGCGACGGCTTCTGTGCCTGTTCTATCGCCCTCTGCTCATCAATTAGTTCTTGTACGGTTGCCATATTATTGTTCCTGCAACTTCTTGAGAACCGCAACAGCCCCGTCGCGGCTTAGTGTCCCATTATCAAGCGCCTTCAATACCTCGCCCACATCGGCCTGTCGCGTACCCCATAAAGCCTTGAGCCCCTCAACATCAATTTCCAAGTCCGTCAATAAGGCGTTTACTCTTTCATTTTGGGTAGCACTGGCACCCTCCCTACCCATCAAGAAGTCCACTTCCTCCAAGAGGCCACTATCTACTTCGGCATGTATATCACGAGCCGTCTGGGGGGAAGCTGCCGTTGCTGGGGGTTGCCCTGCGACTGTGCCTTGCGTGGATGGTAGCACTCGGATGTCGCCCTGAATGGCTGCGTCCGATTGTGCTTGAACTTCCTCGATTAGTGCTTGTGTTGCAAGGTCTATCTCTCCCGCTGCTCGCGGCGTCCCGACAACTCCTTGCGGTTGTGCCTGTTGGAATTGCTGCAACATCCCCTGTACGCGGTTTTGCCAGAAATCAATCTGCGTACCGAAGGACTTCGCCCGTTCCGGATTTACACCTTCCTCTGAAACTTCTGCACCAGATACGTATTCACTTAGGTCGCCTTGCAGTTTTGATAACTGATTCTGTGCGCTTATCAACATCTGCTGATTGCGGTTACGAGCTATTAACTGAGCGCTCTCGTAACTGCTCCTACTGGTCAGATCGCGGACCATCGTCCCGGTGAGAAGCTCCTCGATCGGCGCTGTCCCGACGAAAGTAGGCACCCTCGGGTCGAAGGCGGACATTATGCCTCCGAGAATACCACTGGACCCCTGCTGGTTACGCACTCCGCTCGCTGCGTCGGTGGCGGCTGTACGTCGCTCGTCTGGCGTCCCAGGCTGTGAAATAGCCTCCATGACGGCGGCATTGAGTTGCTGCCTACCACGATGCTGCTTGATCTCGGAGATGGTATCGAGCACCTTGCCCAGAGATTTACTCATCGCTTCGAGACCTGTCGTTCGTCGTTGAGCTCTAACGGCTGGCATTTATGCTACCTTCTTCTTTAATTTCTCTACTTCCTTTATCAGTTCGTTTACCGCTTGCGTCGCCAAAGCAGTAATGGCTGCGTAGTCTACAAATTTAATCCCATTGATGACCTTCACGGCACCCGGCAATACCTTCTCGACGTCCTGGGCAATGACGCCCACTCTGAGTTCTGATGGATCCGTTCCTTTATAATTGTACGTCTTTGCACGGATCTTCTTCACCTTGCGAACGGAGTCGCCCAGATCCTCGATGTTCTCTTTTACACGCCTGTCGGAAGCCGCAAACGCTTGCGCCCCTGCTTGAATCAATGGCGCTAATTGCTCCATAATGCTCGGGTCTTGCTGGACTGTGTAATCTATGCCCTGCCCGATTAAGCCCTGAGCAATCGGGGCTTTCGTCCTAAATGGTGACATTCGCTGATTGAATAGCGAACTGAGGTCGAACTGTTGCAACTGCCTCGGCAGACCGCCGAATTGTTGCAGTGAGGCGAACCGGCCCTGTTGCAGTTGCTCTCGGAGTCTCGAGAGTTCTGCAAGCATCGAGGCTGCGTTGCCCTGCCGGCCACGTTCCGCCTCTGCAAAGGGAGCTAAATTAGCCAGTAGTCTGTCGCCGCCTCTTGCGATTTCCTTACCAACCGCCCGGCCCTGAGCACCCGACGTCGGCATACCGGCAATTCGAGTGCGTCTAAACGCCCTATTGGTGGCGTCGGAAGTCTCGGCCCCGATACTCTTTAGAATTGCCTGGTATTCCGGCAATTGAGTAATGTCGGTGGGCTGGTTGAGGATTTTATTGAAGTAATCACCACTCTGCTGAAGTCCTGCCGGTAAACCGCTCCTGACGTATCGGTCGAGTTCTTCCTGGCCGAACTGTTCCGTCCCGGACAAGGGGGCTACGCCTTCGCGCGGCACGGGTCTCGATATCAAGGACTCTAGGAAGTCCGCAGCCGTCGTCTTTTGGCTTGCCAGCGGGTCAACTACAAATGTTTCCGGTTTCGGCGTTTTAAAAAGGTCACCTATATTCGCCCCGACTCCACCCCCAAGTGATTTCAATAAAGAAGATCCCATATTCTCACCTGCTTTCTATGCTATGTCTGTGCTCCGATTACACTACCGTCCGAGTTCTGCGTCGGTACGGCAGTATGAACCTTTACGGTCCCATCGTCTTCAACGAATAAATAGTAATCAGTACCGTCGGCGGACTTTAGTTGCAGATAGCCCGGCGACTCCTCTATAGCCTGCTGTCGCTGTCTCGCCGCCCAGTTGACGTCGTTACGTGTCGCCCGGTACGCACCTTCCAGTACGGCGTTGTTGTCCTCCATGACCTCGGCAATCTTTCCGGGATCGTTTCCTTCCCGCAACTGCCGGCCACCATGCTGTAGGGTCTTTGCCATTTTCATAATTCACCATCGAAGGAGAAGTCGAAATAGACGCCAACAAAGTCAAACAATGCTGTTGACTCAAACTTAAAGAGAAAATGCTGAGCGCGCAAATTCGGCTTCAGTTCTGCACTAATAATCGCCGCACTCCCTTGTAGGCTGAACGTCCCAAGAGTGGTATAGGACGCTGCGTTATCCTCCTTAACGCTCAAGGATACTGTTTGCTCAGTAGAACGTGATACGAAGTACGCCTGTATACGGTGGACACGCTTGAAATGAGGAAGAGATATTCCGTTTGTTAAATGCGTTGCTATTACAAAGGATCGCGTGACATCACTACCGTTATGTTGTTCTGATTGATGTAGGTTTAATACGTACCCCGAATAATCACTCCCCAGTTCCAGAGGGAAACCCGCCAGAGATTGTACCGAATCGATTTGATCGAGTTCTGCGTCCAAGCCATTTATAGTTGAACTTATGCTGTCGAGGCCGTCGATGGTGAAGTTTTCCTGCTGCGACCACTCGCCGAACGCTCTGATACTGAAAGGATAGGGGTGCCATATCTCGTATCCGAGGTTGTATGCTACGATTTTATCATTGCCCGTCGAGTCCGCCGAGCCTGGAATGGACCAGAATATCTGATTGTATTGGTCGATGTACGTGGCCTCAATATTGTCCTGATGCGTTACCGATATCCCTTTGATCGTTTTGTCGATTCTCTGGCTGATCTTACCGTAGTGCAGTTTGCGCACCGTGTAATCGCTGCCGATATAGTAGACGTTGCCCTCTTTATCGTTGATGGTCGAATGCGTTGCCAACAGGCCGACGTTGCCCTCGGCCCGCGTCATATTCCAGACGTCGTCACTTTCAACCAGCCATGCCAGAAAGCAACTTTTCTCCTTGAATATGACGAGTATATCAGCACCTCTAACAGTGTACTTGGCCGAACCTTTGAGGATGTCGGAACCTTCAAGGTAGTCCCTGAAATTCGTATCGCCACTACCGGTCGTATCGAAATCGTCAAGCTCGCCATAACTTGACCATCTGGCTCTTCGTGGAAAGGATGCCCCCGCTTCGGTTGTCGCCAGCAACCAGAGATAGTTCTCGCTCGTATTGAGGTATTTCGCCTTGGTGATGAATTGCCCGCCGCCGAGCGCCAGGCCGGAGGCTGAACCGAGGGGTGCGAATGTCGTAGCGGGAGTGCTCTCCAGCCAGACCAGGACTTTATCAATGTTATTGGTGGATACCACCCTACCGCTCATACTTACCGTGTCCCAGAGCGTGCAGTCGGATGCGGTGGTGTGCATGAGGGTATAGGCTTTTGTCGTATCGTCCCATAGGTATACGTGGGCCTTCGTGTAGACAAAAACATATTCGATTCCCGCAGCGGATATGTGCCGCCAGTGGCGGATTATGATATTACCATCGGGCGTCTGGGTCTTAACTCCGTTGCTGTCGAGGAATGTCGGAGCGGCGCCCGGCATTGCCCGTAATAAACCATGTTGGAGAAAAACACCAGAAGAGTCCGGACTGAAGGCTTGAGGAATTTTCACTGTGGGAAAGTCTTCAGCTAAACCTAATCTGTCGGATATGATTCCAAACTTCTGTGATTGCGCCGTTAAAACCACTTGACAGCCCTCCACATATCTGCCACAATAGGCAAACCGATGACAGGTCGTACTGCCATCGGCTCTAAACACAACTGCTTACTGGAGAAACAACCATGCCTGAAGCCATTAAAGCCAAGCCGTGCTCGAAATGCAAGAAGATTAAGGCCCTGTCGGAGTTTACGCGTTACCATGCGGGGAAGTTTGGCCGGCATAATCAATGTAAAATCTGCAAATCCCAATACGCAAAAACACCAAAAGCAAGACATTACAGCAAACAATATGCCCAGAGCACTCGTGGGAAAAAAGTGCTGTCTGCTGCTTCTCAAAAATATTCTAAGACAGAGAAAGGTAGGGCAACACAAAAACGTAGAAGAGCAAAAGATGCGGAAAAATGCAACGCTCGAAGTACTGTGTCCAACGCTGTTAAACTGGGTATATTGGCGCCAATAAAGACCTTGCAATGTGACCAATGTAATGAATGTGCAGAACAATACCATCATCCTAGTTACGCCCCCGAGCATTGGCTCGATGTGATACCTGTTTGCATTAAATGTCATAGCGTACTCGGTTAGAACCATTTTACAGATCGTTAATAGAAAGTGCTTTTCGAGTTTTGGTTTTCTATTTTGTCTTCGCCTTACCAGTTATCAAGGCAAGGGCATCTTTCGAGCATCCCCGACAGATATGCCCATTAGGAGCAGTGGCTGTAAATTGAACGATGACCTTTTTGCCATTGAGCGATACCTCTCGTGAATCCGTCAGTTGCGAAAAGTCCTCGGGTTTGCCCTTGATTGCTTCGCCGCAGTAGTCACATTTTAGAATTATCATTTCGGTCGAATATTGCCTCTTATTTTGCGATGTATCCTAACACTCGTACTACTATAGTATCTGCTATGTTCTGATATCCATGTTGAATTACCCCGGCACTGTCAGTTAGGATAATCACTTCTCCATAATTATTCGCTTCAAAATCAATTAGGCCGGTACCAAAACCACTAGCAGCACCGGGCGCTCGTTGCGGGTATGTTCCGTTCGCCCCTTTCTGCTTTGCCGCATACATGTCGCTACCTGTGGAAGTAACTTCCAAAATCACCAGAGCCGAAGTACTGCCTACCGTCCCGGACAAATCCAAATCCTGGAAATTACCACCGACTGACATGGTGCCGTTAAAAACCGTAGATCCTGAAGCAGCCAATACCGCCACTGCCTCTATCTCGTCATCCACGTACTTCTTGTTCGCGATATCGGCGTCGGCGGTCGGGGCTGCACTGGTTGCAGTTTCCGAACCGTCGGGTATCACAGCGACATCCGACGCATTCGCCTTTATGAGATCGACAGTCCCCGTACCCGCGTTATCGACAGCCGAGAAATATGTGTTATTCTCAAGAGTCCCGAGTAAATCTGCGCTGGCGATGTTTAGAGTGCCGACAGATGTTAAAGTTAGGGTAGTACCGCCAGAATCGGTGTACCGTAGCTCGTCAACGCCGTCAACGGTAGTCACGCCGAGAATCGGGTCTGCATTGGTCGATGAGAAGAAATGGATATTTCTGTGGTAGCCGGTGTCGGGGTCGGAAAACTGCGAACCTGTCTCGGCGAAGATGTGATCGACATTTAAGCGTTCGCCGAAAGCACTCTTGTCGTCTCGGATGAAATTATCCAAAACTGACGGGGCTTCGGTGCCCTGCGGTCGCGTCGTGTCGAGCGTGTAAGTCCATGTGGTGCCGAGAAGAAGCTTCTGCACCAGCATTGCAACCTTCGGGCTATACTGAGCCGAGGCGGTCAGTGCCACGGTCAGCAGTAGAAGTATCTGAGCGACGACAAATATTCGCCATGCAAGCTTATTCTTTCGCATCTTCGAACCCCTTTATCTTCTTCTCGGCATCGTTCCTGCCCTTGAGCGTCATAAGTCCACTCAGTAATGCTCCGATACCAATCACAGTTTCCTTGGTGTTGGTCTGTTCTTTTCCCAAGTCGTCAATCGTCTGGGGCGGAGGCCCTTCGGCGCATCCGAAGACAATCAGGATTCCCCACACAATCGTCACGATACCCGCCTTGGCGGTCTTTGATTTCCGGATTAGTTTTACAATCTCGTTCATTTCAGATTACCCTTCTAAATGTTGGCCTCAATCCACTGCCGTGTGAACAAGCCCAGAACCATGTCGTGCTTGTGACTCTCGTACCACGCCTTGGTGTTATCGCCAAAACCTTGAGCTTTACCGGCGCCACGCCAGTCGGCGAGCATTTCTTTGCGATACCGCATGGGCATCTCGATGATTATTGGCTTATCTTCGTCTTGCGTGAGAATCCAATATTGCCAGTGATGAGGATTTCGGTGTTGGTGCATGAGCCACGCAGTATCAAAAGCCCTCTGTACCCCTTCCTTTGAGAATCGGAAGCAATCTGTCCTGTACTTCTCGGCAGGCAAGAACTCTTTGTAACGTCTACGACTCTTGCCGTAAAATGCCTCCACATACGGAAACCATTCCGATGGCCGGAACTTGCTCAGGTCATGCGTCAAGCCAGCCCAAGGAATACTGAGCTTGCAGCACTCAATGAAGACGTACCATTTGTGAACAAGAACATATTTGAGGTATTTCAAATGTTTCATTACGCTCCTATAATCCTGGGTTCTCCTGGATGGCTCACTCGCTGCATCTCTTTTTCATTCTCATACCTCGGCCCCCAAATCGGAATCTGATCCGGAAGTTTGTACTTCAGCGCGACCTCGAAGGCTGTGCCGAAGTTCACCGCACGTCTCCATTCGTTTGAGAACTCGATGTTGTCCACATCCTGATCGTGGAGCTTGTAATAATCGATTCTCGACGTATACGGTCGGCCGGGGATCGGATAGAGCCAGATAACGTCACCCTTTATCACGAAGTAGATCGGCATGCTCGTGAAGACCGACGCCGTATCGCCTCGCTGGTCTCTGTATGCCTTGTACCCGCCGGGGAATGGTTTGAGCGGCTGCAAGTCCTGTGTGCCGTCGTTTAGCACTATCGAGATCATCGAGTAGTAATTGTCGGGCCTGCCAAGAAACTCATCGCCGTCTACAAGGCTCTGACTCGTATCCACGCCCTCGAGGAAAGTCCCTTGCGACAGATCGTCGAGTACGGTTTGGAGTTCCGTGTCGATGCTGGCTTCCGAACGCAGTAGTGCAGTGTTGACGAAAGTCAGAACGCCAGGCGCCGAAATTTCACCACCCCCAACTGGATCTCCGCCGCCTATTTGACCCGAGCCCGACCATCGGAAGTCATCTTCGCCCAGGGTTGTATCGGTATCAGCGGGTGCTATTCCGCTGCGCAAAAATATCTGCACGGTGTATCTGCCCGCCGGTATACCGGAGGGGAAATCCCCCTCGTAGTGACTACCCTTGCGGTCAACGAGCACTGTGGCGTAATCGCTGGCGTCGTGACCGCCGTTGCCCCACGCTTCGAAGCTCTCGCCGACAATGTACCAAACATCGCCACCCGATCTCCTGACGGCAGAGTATAGATTGCTGCCTGACGGAAAGTCTCGAAATATCTCGTTAGCCATATTATGGTCCTGATACGGTCCTGTTACGGTCCTGTTACGGTCCTTGTCGCATTCGGGTCACTTGTTACGGGTCGAGGAGTCGGCTGCGGCTGTGGCGCGATACTGGCGGTCATAAGGAGCTTCCGGCCGTCCGGGAGGCTCACATTCAACTGGCCGGTCTTTTGGACGTGCTGAACAATCGCATCAGTCACTCTCTTGCCTCCGTCAGTAATACCCTTTTGGTAGAACTTCTTTTCCAGCCGTTCATTTGCAAACCAGGCATTCGCCCCGAGCGAAGCCACCAAAACGACTACCGTCAAAATGTCTCTTACTCTCTTCATGGTCCTGTCCTTTCGTATCTACTACAGTTTTCAATTAAGGGCGGTGAGGTCTCATCGAAAGGAGGACCATGATGAGACCCCACGCCCGTTTACACTATCAAAGGCCAAGTTCAGCAGTTGTGTGCAAGCGGTAGTAAACGATTACCACGACTTGACTGTTACCACTGTTTGTCCATTCGTCCCCTGTGTTGTCCAGCACAAGAGCCTTGTTGGTACTGGCTGTTTCGGTAACTGCGACACTTGCTATCGTAGCTCCGGCCGCGTCAGACACAATGGGACCTAAATACGCAAAGGTATCCTCTGTTGCTGTTGCGAAACCAGTTGCATCGAGCAATTGCGAAACGATCGCTCCGGTCCCATTGGTGTACCGAATAACAAGATCGTCCGGGGCCGATGGTTCTGTCCATGCAGTTGAGCCCCAATCCAGGCCAAATACAGCAGATACGAACTCGATGGTATTGCCGGCAACCCCCGGAACCAACGTTATCTGTGTGCCTGCAAGGTTGTCCATCTCTGCATCTGAGATTGCTACGCTTACCTTCCGCAGTACGTCGTTCGGCAAAGTGGTGGTTCCAGTGACCGCAAGCGTATAGTCACCACCTACGGTTGTTGCCATGTCATCTACCGCATCAATAGTAATATCGTCGCCGGAATTGAAGTCTAAATCTCCAGCTGCGGTTGTGGTGAGAGTAATGGCTCCTGTGCCCGTGCCTTGCGTGTTCGTCATTACGATCGTCTCGGAAACACCACCATTGACAGTCATAGATATCGAACCGGCAGCATTTTCAGTGGCGCTCATAAGGATTTTGCCGCCGGTCGCCGTGATATCGATATCGAAAGTCGCAGCGGCTGAGATGTCAACGCCACCGGCACTAGCCGCGATAGTCACGGCGTCGGCAATAGCTTCGGTTGCCGAAAGGTTGATCGAGCCGCCGGTATTGGTCAGCGAAATATCCTCGCCTGCCGTACCGGTAGTGGTGATGTCGATGTCGGCGAGGGAAGCGATGTCAATGCCGCCGGCTGCGCCCGTCGCCCGGATAATGACCGCATCGGCCACCGCCTCGCCACCATCGATGATGATCGACCCAAGCGTCGCATCGACCGTCAGGTCTGCCGAGCCGTCGGTGGTAGTAATACCCATCGCCCCATCGGAGTTGATCGTCAGGGTTGTAGTGGAATCCAGCGTTATGATCCCAGCCGCCGAGTTTCCAATACTAATAGCCCCTGTCGAAGTCCCGGTAGCCAGGCCGACGTTAAAGTTGGAGTCGTGGTTGAGCGTCACCGCTCCACCGTCCCATGTAAGCGACGGAACACTCGAGTCGAGTTTCAGTCCCAGGTCCACGCCAACATACACATCGAAACTTGAATTGAGCGCAGTGCCGTTCGTGCCGATAATGAAGGTGGAGTTGTCGGAACCAGGGGTAAAACTCATCTGTTCAGCCACAGCACCGCCGCGCAGTACCCAATCTCCATCACTTCCAAAAGTCGCCGACTGTGCATCTGTGTAGGTCGTGGAACTGATCGACTGCAAATACGAAGGGAAGATAATCAACGCATCCGAAGCATTTAGGGAGTTGTGGCCGTTGTTGGTGTGGGTGTTCGTACCGTCACCGATGGTATAGTCCCAACCATCGGGGCCGTACCAAAAGAATTGACCGTCAACCAGCGTGGTGTTGGTGGATGACGTGGTCAACGGCTGAGTAATAGCCAAACTCCTCGCGGAATCCTTGTAAATCGTTTGAGCGCTGGTTGTGCCGGGACCATAGATTGTGACGGTAGTGATATCCGTCACTCTCCGGCCAAGTTCGTCTTTGATTTGGGCTTCATGGTAGACCAGTCCGCCACCGACCTGCGCCATAGCGACCGCTGCGAGCATCGAGCTCAAAAGGATCGCCGTTTTGAAATGTACTTTCTTAAACATGTTAAACTCCTTAATTGTTGCTTGTTATTGAAAAGCCGGTATGATGGTCAGGAATGACTCGAGCCAACCGCAGTTTGTGCTGCAAATTGGCTCTAACACGAATCAATTGAAAAGGAATTGACACATGCCTGAGACTCAACTTACCAAACAATGCTCTAAATGCAAGGACTTTAAGACGCTTGAGGAGTTTTACCGACACAAAAACGGTAAACTTGGCCGAGACAGTGAATGCAAGACTTGCAAATCTGTATACGCAAAGAGTGAGCAAGCCAGGGAACGCCACCGTGCCGCTTGCAAACGCTACGCACGTAGCGATCATGCCAAGGCCAAGCGAAAAGCTTACGCACAGTCTCCGAAAGCTAAACAATCCATGCAGCGGTATTTGGATAGCCCGCATGGACGAGCGATGAAACAGAAACGTCAAGCGATGACACGGAAACGTGAAAAGCAATGGTTCCAAACGGAAAAAGGCAAAGCCTGCCGCAAGGAATCCGATAAACGCCGTGCTGAGAAATACCCCAACAAAACCAAAGCCCGACTTGCCATTAGCCATGAAATCGAGTCCGGTCGGCTGCCAAGTGCCAAGACACGCTATTGCAAGCACTGCGGCGGTCCGGCAGAATTCTGGCATCACTACCTCGGGTACGAACCCGAACACTTTCGTGATGTGATTGCCCTTTGTCGTAATTGCGATTTCGTTGCTCACTCGCCGTAAGTCCTTATAGTATAAGGGTTAAGGGTCTATCTGGATTTCTGTGTCGACGATATAGATGGCCTCGTCCTGGCCGTTATTTTCCGTGCCGTGGTCGCGGAACACTGTCCGCTTGACGCCGTAGATCATGTCGACCTTGATCTTACCTTTATTGTTATCTACATAATCTTCACTCCACTCGGGCAACATGCCCCAGCCGAAGGCGCAACATTGAGCGCCTAAGAGTGCGGCCCTGGCCACACTACGCTCATTGGCGACTGCGTCGGTGGTAGCCGTGCGACCGGTATTCAGCTTGAAGCCCTCGGCCAGCGTAGTCCCGCTGGCACCCGTCCTGGTCGGCACTCTGTCGTACTCCCAGCAGACCATACCGTCCCACAGGAAAGCGGCCCCGCTGAAGATCGGGTTCATATTGCCGCGTCTTTGGGCCTCGGCGGTCATTTGCGCCCAGCCCGTAGTTCCGGTCTCGGCCCTGATGGCCTTGATCTGGAACGGATGCAGCAGTACGACGTAGAAAAAGCCCACCAGCGGCCCGTCAACGCCCTTACGAATGTCCTGGGGCGTCTGCTTCGACAGGTCGGTGACCTTACCGCCCTTGAACCTCGGAGTCGAGGCTACGGCCCGCCGGCGAATAGCCGACAGTAGGTTGGTGCCCATCACGTTGTTCGCGGTCGTATCGGCAGTGAGAAGGGCGTCTGTGCCGAAGCTCGCGCCGCCGTTCGCCAATGTTCCGTCCGCGTTCTGACCGCCGTAGTAGATGCGGAGTGAACTGGGGTAGGTCTCGTTGATCGTCTCGATGTCGGCGCTCGAAGAGTTCTCGTTGTAAAGGCCAAAGATCGCCGTCGCGGTATCGTCCTCGATCGCCTCGGTTACCCAGTCCCCGAGTTCCAGTTTGGAATCTTCGCGGAATACCGAGTCCGTGAGCTTCTCGGACATTTTACCGGCCGACACAGTCGAATTGGCCCGCTCATGCACGATGAGAGGCATGTTCCTGCGCTTGATCTGGCCTTCCTTACCTGTCGTGTTGCCGTCGTCGCCGACACCAGCGTTGTTAAGTCTCTGGCGAGCCTTGAATATCTGCGTGGCTCCTATCTTCTTGACCAGTTCCTTGTCAACGTGGATGAAGTGACTGGATGTTTTTCCCATCAGCGCGCCGACAAGAACATTCGGCAATGCGTAATCCCAGAGGAATTTCGCCCATACTGTCTGTGCGCGAGGGTCTGCAAAAGCATAACTCGTTTCCATTTTACGTTCCTTTCATGCCAAGCAAAGGAACACAGACGTCAATCTTACCGGTCCCCACCCAACATGGCGTAAGCCTGGGCCAGCCGGGGACTCATCGGTTGTTCGTCAACCTCTTCTGTCTGCACTTTCTCACTTGGCTTTTGTTTCGGTTTCTTGAGCGGCTGTTCTGTCTTTCCAGTGAGTTTCTTGGCTTGCAGGTGCTTGCGCAGGATCGTGGCGTCGCCAGTCTTCGAGTTGAGAATCGCCCTGGTGGCCCGCTTGTATAGCTCGAGCCCTGGATTGCCACTCATCGCAATATCAAGCTTGTCGCCCTCAGACAGGTAAGTCCGTCCCATAGCAACAATATCCTCGTAATCGGAGATGTCGGCCTTAGCCTTGGCCAGCGACGCTTGACCGAGCGTCTTACGCTGCTGATCGGCCTGGGCAGTTGCCTTGCCCAAATCCTGTTCGGCCTGGAACTTCCTATCGGCAATGTGGACCTCGGCCGGCACTTCGCCAAATGGCGTCTCGGGATTCTCCGCAGCATAAGTTTCTAGCGGAGTTGGTTTTGCCGCAGGCTTGTTGCGATCCTCAAGCTCAGTGTTCAATTTTCGAATCAATTGCTCCTGAGCGTTAATGGTCTGCACTTGCTCGCGGCCCTTGGTGCGTAGTCCGTGGACCACACCAACCGGCACGGTGCCTGCTTCTTCGACAACCGGGGTCTCTTCCAACGCCTCGGCAGCCAAATCGGCCTCGACGCTGGAAACTTCCTGCGCCGGGGCTTCCTCGACCGCCTCTGCTACGACGACCTGCTCGCCTTCACTCACTGTTTCAACTTTTTCTTCGTCACTCATTTCTGTTTCTCCGTTCTTTTTCCGGCTTAGAGACTTGCCGTTTGCCGGATTTACCCTTCCGTTGTAGGGGTCGACGTATTCTTGCCCATCGACTTTGGCTCGTTCCGGACTATGCACTCCGTTGTGTGCGACACGAACCACCTCGTGACAGGCTCAATTGTCCATAAAAAAAAGCTCCGACATTGCTCTCGTAATCCGAGCGATTGCCGGAGCCTGTATTCCAGATACTCCTGTCTGCTTTCAATTGTATTCTATACGCCGATCGTCGCCGATTGTTTACTATTGTTCTCCAAGTACCTTCTGAATCTCGGCACGGATTAACCGGTGGAACGGATCTCGGAGCTCTACTCCAATAACCATACAAGTCGATATATCCCCGTCACAATGACACGGTTCGTCTTCCCATCGAAGAAGGCACCTATCTTCCTCTCCAGTCGGCATGTTCGGTTCATTGACGCTAAGCTCAATATCGATTCCCTCGTGCTTGGCGATAGGGTCGTCCGATGTGGTAATTACAAAGATGGCATCGTCTGCGGCATTCGCGGTCACATCAAAGCTATCGTCTGGCACAGAGTCGTTGGGCTCGGAGTCTTCGTTCGTTGGAACAACAACGACTCCCAGGCTAGGGAATTCTTCGTCCGGCCCCTTCCCGTGAGAGGCTTTCGCATACAAGACCTCCCAATTCGTCATTGTCACGTCTTCGAGGTTGTACGGAACGGGCGTGTGGCCAGGGATATTGCTCCCCATTACCAAATGGTACGCACGATAGAGACCGTTGCAGTGGCGAGCGATATCTTGACGAGTTTCTATACCCGCCTCTTCAGTACGCCGCCTCGCCAAGAAGAAACCGAACACGAGACCACAAACCATCAGTACTAGTATACCTATCGACGTGTCTACCTTGTGTCGTTTCATTGTTCCTCGACCCTAATCTTCACTTTCCCATGAACCTCGTAATTCACGGTGTCTTCCTCGTCTTCTTTGGCAAGGTGGAAGACCACTCGCTTCATGTTCCGAAGGCTACGCTTGAGCATTCGGCAACACTTCTCAACTACCTTTGTCTGTTCAGGCGTCATTTCTCTTCCTGAGTTCCCCGAGCCTGCGCATCTCTATGGGCGACGGCATACTCATCTGCCGGCCGGTATTGGCGCGGGCTTCGAGATTTTCCAGTTCGTCCAGTTCGTCGGCGTTAAGGGGTTCGAGTTCAGCTTCCAACTCGCACAATTCCTTCAAGCGCTCGAGGTCTTCGGTCTCGGCGTCCTTGCGGGGCTCGCCATTTACCTTGAGGCACTTGGCCTTCAACTCTTTGAGTTCGGTTCTTTCTTCGTCGGTCATGTCGTTTCCTCGTAAATGATTTCAAATTCATCTTCTTTGATAACCTGAAAGCCTTGTTGGCTCTTGAGGATCCAGTCACCATATTCGACTATGCGAACAGCGCCGTGTCTGTCCGTCAGCTTCATCGTGTCCATCGGCCCGTACGTCGGGAATAACCCGCTGCACCACTCGGCAATGTCCACCCTAAAACCTTGCTTGTACTGCCGGGCCTCAACAACCTCTGTTTTCAGTCTGACTTTCATATCACTCCGAGCTTATCGGTCAGTATTCATCTTCTCAGCAACCACGTTAGCAGACCATCGCAACGCACATTGATCTTCCGGGCGTGGAGGGTAATAGCCAAATCGACGCAATAGTCGGATTACCAGGCCACGACGCTTGTCGTTTTGATGGAACTTCTCGGCAATCGCATGTAGCCTGTGAATCCAGTCCCGATATCCTTTTTCACGTTCTGGATATGTCATAATCTCACGACAGTAGTATCTTCGGCGTCTTTCGCATCATTTTCTTAGGCACCGTCACTATAACGGGCTTGTCTACGTCTTTCAACTTCATAATCCACGCCTTTGTATCGTGATCGTACATAACATCTGGGCAATGGTCAGGGTCGAACTTTTCGAGTAGCTTCTGCGAGATGCACTCGATACCGCCCACCTTGTACAGTAGGAACGCGACGAAAGCCCAGAAGTATTGGGGCTTGAACTCCGGCGCCTCCGGGGTCTTCGGTTCGGGAGTGTTGTCCTTGTCGGGTTGTTCGTTGTTCTTCATACTGCCTTTCCGAAAGCAAGATCAAAGTTTTCACTGTATCTCTGGGCCGAACTCTTACGATCTTCTAACGACTGGCCTATGCCCGCCGTCGGGGTCTTGTATTGATCGGCAAAACCCACGTTAGTTGATCGTATAATATCACCACGCGACCGCCTGGGGGGGTTCTTTCTTACGCTGAATGATTGTGGTTTTGCGTTGCTCATTCTGTTTCCTTTTGGTATACACACGTCCCTACGGCCACGGTGTGGGTTTCGTCGGAGGCAAAGACAATAATCCAGGAAATCACCTTCCAATGGTACCTTTCCAGTTTGTCGTCTAGCCACCCCGTCAAATCCACTATGGCATAGTGAGGATCTTTCCCTTTCGGGTAACGAGTAGCCTGCGTGCGTGTCACTATACCGTCTTTCATACTGCGTCCTCCTCTTTGCCCACATGCCAGCATCCCGAGATAGCCATACGTAACGGCGTTTTCTCAAGAAGTATCTTGACCAACTTGCATTTTGGATACTCTCCAAACCACCACAATACTACTTCGGCTCGCGTTATACCAAAGGCTGGAAGTAATCTGTGATATGGGCAACCGTTTTCGTCATTCCATGCGATCCGCCATGTATCGACCAATCTATCCATGCCCTGTCGTTTGTTCACTGCTCGCATATCGGCAAGCATGTTCTTTTTACTGACGGGTGGATGTAAGCCACCAAGTGACCTACGTAGGCTCGTCACTGGGTTCGGTATGGCAAACAACCAACTCCATAGTCTCGCTCTATCTATGCTACTCATGCCGCTACCTGGCCTCCCTGTTTCTCGGCTACCGCCTGAACTAGTTGTTCTTGAAGGGCTTTATCTTCTTCTAAAATCTCTTCCACGCCTTTGATATCCGACGATTGAATCAAGCGTTTACGCGATAGCGGCGGGTGCTGGCTGGCAATCAGCTCCTCATTGAGGGCCTTGACCTCCCCATACTCGGCCATTCTCGCGGTCAGCGAATACGGGCTCAAAGCAATCTTGGTGGTGTACCTACCCTTGCGCAAGTTACCGATCTCTTCCATCAGCATATCTTCGGCAATGGGCCTGGCAAGTTCGTCCACGGCCTGAGTCAGCTTCTGGAACTGGAAGTGCTGCTCTGCCTGGGCCTGTAACGACGCCGGGTCGTCTTGCTGGCCCTGCAAGGGCTGCGGTTCGGGTAACTCAACACCGGATTGCGACAGTATCTCCATGACCGCCTGGCGGGCCTCTGTCATCATCTTGCTGTCGATCAGGTCGTCGTCTTCAACGATTGCCCGAATCTCGTCTGGGCTGTAAACTCCGTTGGCGTTTATGATCTCGTCGATCAGCGCGCCGAACAGATTCACAGAGTAATCGAAGTTCTGAAATACCGCGGCCTGGCCGGTCTGAGAACTCATCATCTTCAACCCTATAGCCTTACCGCTCATATTCTTGTTATCGAAAGCCGCGTCCTCGGTGCGGACGTTCGTAATGAGCTTGAGATTTTGCTTGGCGAGTTCCACGAAACGATCCAACCCACTGAGATAAGGCTTCGACTGCGACTTCTCGACGCTACCGCCGCCCTTGGACTCGTCGATTACCAGATTGTCTTCATCAGCGTTCTGTTCGAGCCATTCGGTAAACTTCCCGCTTTTATCACTCCGCACCTTCCAGTGATATGTCGAAAGGTGCTTGACGATCTGTAGATTCTGTGAGTGGCCCCAGTTGATCTCTTCCTGCGTTCCTATCATATCCTCCGCCATGCCTGCGCGGTAGCCGTTATCGAAGTACGCACTGAACACGCCGATCGGATACCGCATGACGCCGTTTAGCTCGTCCTCGATATTCTCGAGCATGGTATCGCCCACGCGAATGGTGTGGTACATGACGTTTACAACGACGTCCTTGACCGTAACTTCCTTCGGCCGCTTCTTCTCGAGCTTACGAACCGCCTGAATGTCCTTATCGCGAACAAACGTCATGGCGTTCAACTCGGATTCGCCCTCGATGTAGAGAACTACACCTGTTTTCGGCCGGCGCCACCAAGTATGATTGACTTTATATTTGTACTTCGTGAGGTTATCTTCCATCGACGGGCGGTATCCAGTGATGGACTCCGCGACACCTTTCACCGATCCCCACAACCAGCCCCATAGTCCCGTCTTATCCCTGAGCGACATTCCCTCGCCTGACGCTTCGAGCATTTCCTTCTTCTTGGGATACTGCTCGTGGATCAGGTCCTTATCGACCCACGGCTCCCAAATGAAGTATTTAGCGCCGTGAGTGTAGCTGTTGATATCATACGTCACACAGTTGGGGTCCAAGCCGCACTCGAACTCATTCAGCTTCTCTATCGTGAGATTGCCGTTGAGCGGGTCCTCGTGCCGGTCGATGATCGCAGCGACGAAGCCTATCCCCGACGACAGGCCGCTCTCGAACCAACTCGTCATCTCGAACACCGAATGCTCGCTGTCCATCGCATGTTTGACGAGCCGCGTCCGCACCCTCGCGGCCGTCGAACTGCCACTGCGCTCCGGAACTACAGTGACTTCCTTTGGATTGTTGATCTGAGAACCGACTACCTGCTTGATCGTCGGCTTGACGAGCGGGATGGTCAGGCAGAACTTGCCCTTACGCTTCCTGTACTGCCGGTCGCTGGGCTCCCACTGGTCGCCGATCTTGAACCGCTCGGCCTTAGTCATTCGCGTGAAGAGATCCGCATTGCCCATTTCCGCATCGTCGCGGAACTCCCGCATCTTCATGATTGTCTCTTCGTCGGTTAGTTTTTCTGCCATGAGCGTGGTTCCTTACCCGACAAGCCCAGCACTCCGCCGATTGCTGCTATCGCTGTTTGCATGAATGTTCTTCGTTTCATATGCAGTTCACTCCTGTCTCAAAGACACCGACTTCACCGGGTTCATGCTGATGCAGCGACAATCTTTGTTTGGCTCGCCGGCGGTCATATCGCTTGACCCACTGCTCGTGTTTGTACTTGTCGCGGGCCACCATAGTTTTCAGTGCAGCAGATTGTTTTGGGTGCATCGGGACGACGTACCACAGTTGATTGTGGAGGATAATGCCCTTAATTGGTGGCGTATAGTTCGGCAGTGCCTTGATAATGTCTGGGGTCTGCTGACCGAAGCGTGGTTGCGAAGCCAGACAGTTTAGAGGTAAAGCCAGCCCCGATAGCACAATGCCGCACGTTTTCAAGAAGTCTCGTCGTTTCATTGAAAGCCCCTAATTAGCCGTATGATTCCAAATGTAGAAAGCATACCGCCCACAAAAGGAAGTATCACGAAAGCCAGTACAAAAACTCCTTTGTCAAGGTACTTACTCATGCTACCCTCCTGCGACCTAGTCGCGGACGCCTTCGGCTTACCTTCATGTGGCGGTCCGATACTGGCCGTTTCCAACCGGGCAAGCTCCTTGCCACAACAACTCTTATTCCTCCGGCGTCAACAACAAGAGTAGGGTCATTCAACGTCGCCCTTGTTCTGCCCTTCAGTGTCTCCATCTTTGCCATGTAGCCCACCCAGTTCCCATCGGCCGTCCTTGCCCATACTCGCAGATCGTGACCTGTGCCACGCAATACTGAGGGCCCTATATACGTGCCGTTCACGAAAGTCGGAATTGTACAGTAGCCTGGGGTCATTTCTTCTTCCCGCCATGCTTCGCCAGATCGTCCGGCATCTCGATATTCAGAACCTCGAACGAGTAGTCGAAGTGCTTACCAACTGAAACTTCGCTCCGCCCATCGCCTGTATGGCATCTAAGACTCTCTGCTCATACTGCGTGGGGATTACAATTGTTAGCTCGGTTCGTGCCATGACGGTTCGTGTCGTGACGATTCCGGCTATCAGTGCCAGTGCGAGTGTTGCTATAAGTGCTTTCTTCATCTTAAAGTCCTTTCTGTGTTTTGACTGCGTTATAGTCTGAATATTCAACGATAATGCTCCACTCGCCGCCTGTGAGGGTTGACCAATTCACACCTGGCGTAGCGTTGATAAAGACGTTACGTGCCGCTACCGTTGCTGCCAAGACGGGGGAGCCTGCGGCGGCTGTGGTGTTAGTATCGCCATCGGAGTCTGTATTGGCGGTGGAGAGCAGTGCGTCTGTTCCGCTCGTGATTCCTACATCGATCCCCATTGACTGCGGTGCGCCGTCAGTTACAGTTTCGTCACACTCAAGATACACAGCCGTTACCTTTGCCCGAGCGGGGATTAAGGCTCCAATGTCAAGATTCTGCTCTGTGACATTTGCAACCGATGCGAAGTTGAACTGTAAACCCGAACCTGCAATGCCGATTGTCTTTATAACACATTTACCTGCGTACATGACATCGGCAGATTGCACTATATCGTTTACAATAGTGACATCGCCTCCAGTGATCTGTAGCTCATCGTCCGTGTCGTCAAACGTTAGCAACGGACCAGCGGCTTGGCCTACGGTCTTGCCATCGGCTATGATGATATTTCCTACAAAGGATGCGTCACTATCTGATGTGAGCCGTAGGGCAAGTGTTCTCCCTGTCGGGCCATATGTGTCGAAACTTAAATCCGCATCATCACCAGTAGGATTCTCCATTGCAGAATATATTCTTGGACTATTCCCTGCGTTAAAACCGCTTTCAGGTGCAAGTAGCAACTCTACCGAATGACCTTGCGTAGCAGCAACATTTGTTCTAATAAGAAGTTGTGTGGTAGTGCCTGTAGTCTGGATCGCCACACGGCCGTCGGTTTCGAGTACGAGTTGATCGGCATTGAGTACTCCGTTGTTATAGGCCCCCATCACAACCTTACTATCCTGCGTTCCAGCACCAGACCACGTAGCAGTTGAGAATACGCTCAAATCCCATGCCGGTGAATCTCCGCCACCTGTGTCATCGTCTCCGTAGCCTACTATATGAGCCAGGAGAGTATCAGGGACGATTGCGAAATCGTCCGCCTGTTCCTGGATTATGATGCCGCCGCCGACTATGCTAAGTTTGTCAGGAGGGATAGTATCGTCTATGCCAACACTACCGGCTTGTGTTATTAAAAACTTCACCGCAGCATCTTCGTTTGTGAATCCTAATGTGTCTGTTCCAGACCCAGCACCACCTTGTATGGACCATGTTAAATTTCCACTTCTATAAAACTCCAATCTTGGCCCAAAAGTTGCAGCTCTTTGAATACGTATAGCCTCTCCGACAACGTGTAAAATTGTCTTTGGATCGTCAGTCCCAATCCCCAGCCCAGTTGCATTGAGCACCATATCCTCAGTCGCACCCAACGCCCATGCAATATCAGGCGTCGAGGAATCGTAGATCGTCCTTGGTCCAGTGGCGGAATTGCCTGTCCAACCGTCATCCCGCAGGCGGAAGTATCTGTTGCCGGATGCCGTCACCCCAGCATAGGCGGATGCGAAGAAGATGCCGATGAGCAGGAATTTGAGTAGGAACTTCTGCTTCCAAGTCAAATGCTCACTCTTGCGCGTGTGTACGTGGTTTGTCTTTGTGAAGTCTTTCATGACACTTTCCCTTTTTATGGGTTCCTCTGTGCAAAAGCCGCTGCCAAGTCGATATAAGCGACTATAATTGCCCACCGCCCGGCCGTGAGAGTGTCCCAGTTGGCCGTAGGCGTGAAGTTGACCCATACGCTCTGTGCCGTTATGGCTGGTAGGATGAGTGGAGCAGCGGCTATGTCCGGGACGCGGACATCATTCACTGAGTCAACGGCTGCCGCGAAGAGCAGATCGTCGTTGCCTGTCGATATTCCGACATCGATCGTCATAACGGCCGAGCCGGATCCGGCTACAGTCTCGAAGCATCTTAATTGGCAATCCAAGACAGTTGCGAAGGCTGGGATAATAGCACCGAGGTCCAACTGTTGCTCAGTATTGTTGGCGACTGACGTGAGTGTGAAATCCATTCCATTCCCGGCAATGCCGATTGTCTTAATGACGGACTTGTTGGGGTACATGACATCGCCGGGCCCGACTATGTCACCTTCGACAATTATGTCTCCGAACGTCCGCGTTGGTATTCCGTTTAGAGTAAGCATTGCGCTTTCCTCCAAATCACTTCCAACCCGTAGGTTCGGCTGTTGGTGTTCGTGTAGGCGAAATCAATGGCATCTTTCTCGACGACAGGTATCGGCTGGTCGGGGACCCACATCAAATCCTTCACTGTGTTCATGTCCTGTGAAAATATGATGGTGTCATACGCAGGATCGGTCGCGGAGTTGATGGTGACTGTGAAACTCTCCGCAGTGCCACCCGTCTCAGTCAGATGCAGCTTAACACTGACTATTTCCTGTGCTTCATTGGAAGCGGGCATCTCCAATGAAGACTCAATGGCCGCGGACCCTTTTGCTCGATGTACTTTGTTTGTTCTAGACACCGTAACCTCGCTTTCTATTTCTCAATCTTGAGCGAATCTTTGCTCATCCCTTATCTCTCTTTCTACGCCACTGAGACTCAGAGATCGCGTGTCTCTGCTTAACATCGGGGTACTCGTTGACCAGGTCCTTGTCACTGAAACAGCGGTCCAGGAACTTATCCTTGGCTTCTTTGGCGTGTGGTGTCGGCACGGCCATTAGTACGCCCCGCCGCTCTTCCCGGATCCGGTGTTCTTCGTGGACTTCCCACTTCCTTTGCCCAGCTTCTTGCCGTGCTGGGTGTTCTTCATTACTTTGATCTTTTTGGGGGGTACAGGCATTTTCAATCTCCTTTACTCTGTCACGCCATCGCCGAACGGGGGCGACGGCTCCTGTTTAACTGATTATCGGCCTCATCTTCAGGCAACACATTCTGACTGCCCCATATCCCCATCGTGTAGCAATCCTCGTCATCGGACGAACGGCCCAGTAGCTCCTTGATTTTAGTCTTCGGCAGTATGATAAGCCTACCTTTGCTGCCGGCGATTGAATAGCGACTCGCAATCGGCAGGCCTTGCATCAGTTTCGCACTGGTAATCGGAGCGACGCGCAATTGACGTATCTGCTCGGATGTGTAGTAGTACGACTCGGCTCTGAGGTTGGCAAATTGCAACAACTCGTCCGGCGCGTCCTTGTCCGGCGACTCACTGCCCTGGAAGTACTGAACATTGTAGCACGCTGCGTCTATCGCCAAGCCGTCAGCAACGCCTAGGCCATTACCGATAGAGTCCACGATGAAGTTCTTCGTCCCGAGTCGTTGTGCGACAAGTTTCGCGGCCATGACTACCTCACCCGTGTTATGCTTGTCCTGAAGACCCTCTTCAATCGTCACCCGTCGGTTTTCAATACCCATGATCTTACATACATCACCACCAAACGCTGGGTCTACAGAAACTATCTTCCGCACCTCACCCTCAACGACGACACCAGCCAGACGCCGGTTAAGCTCATGTAGCATCTCGGTTGTGATGAGCGTCATTTCTTCACTGGTAACACGGGAACACTTAATTTCTTGGTCGTACAACGCCTGTGGGATGAGACCACGCCTTATTTCATCCCGCATCTTCTCAAGTTCCTCTTGAGATAGAATACCAGACAATTCACCATCGAGCCTGGAAGCGTAGCAGTTATCTCGCATCTTCACTGCTTGGCCACACTCCGGTAATATTCCACCCTCGGTCAACATACAAGCATCATCAAAGCCTTGTGTCGCGTGGTTTATGCCTTTAGGTGTGTATGAGAAACCAACCCACCTAAAGACATTCAACATATCTAAATTGGGATGAAGTTCCCCAGCCAGGATCGGTCTAATAATCTCAGTCCAGAGAGTGTATTTCATCAGTGCCCACTCATCCAAGACGAACGATATGCCATCAATACCTCGCCACGAATCAGGTTCGTCAGCACCACCAAGTTTATACATCGACCCATTAGCGAAGAAGATCATCATCTTTTGTTCGTTCATCTTCCAGCTTATTTCCCTTTTATCCGGCAAAGCTGCACGGATCATATTGGGGTCGTCCCAGACGATATTTCTGGCTTGGACTTGAGTGGGCGCCACATAAACATGTTTAGTCTTGGCTACCCTACAAGCCTCTTTGACTTGCAGATTGAGCAACCCAGTAGTCTTCCTGGCCCGCCTATGCCATTCAGTATGAAAATACTGTGGGACGCGGACTTTCTTTTTGTACAGACGGTGGTCAAACGCACCGAATAATTCGCGTTGGTGCCGGTGCATTCCTAATGCAAATTGCTCATTTGGTACTGTCATCTTTACGCAACCCCGAGAAGTCTATCATCCTGAGTGCTATTGGCCCACCATCCTCACCTGTGATTGCCTGGGGAGCTTTACCCCACAGCCTATCGAACAACTCTTTCGTTGCCGGCACGTCACCCGTCTTGGCCTTCTTGAGCAATGCCGTACCTATGTCTTTGATGTCCTGGATTGATACTGACGCCGCCAATGCGTGCTTGAGTTGTTTCGCATCACTGAGACATTTGTGCCCTGCGGCACCCTTTGAGTACTTGTTACCTTTGGCGAACTTTCCGCCCACGTCTCTGCCGTGGTCTAACGGTTTTGCTTTCTCGATCCGCTTCTTCGCCTTTTTAACCTTCCCGGCCATATCGGCACTCCGTTACTCTCTTTGCTTGAATATACTCGGAATACAGCCGGTTTGTTTAACTGTCAAGGATTATTCCCAAACTTGTTACTTTGGGCAATTTGGCTTGAATTCACCGCTTTGGGCCAAAACCGGGTTGCGAGGATGGCTTGTGGCTGGCGAGCTCAATGGGAGGCGTTGTTGTTGTACCCCCTTAGTATGTGTACCCTTGCCCCCCCGCCAGAACACACATTTTACTGAGAATACATTGCGGTGGTTTGCGTGTCAAGGATTTTGTCGAGTTTTTTTTTCCGCTTCCACCTCTCGTGATTCTCAATCTTCACAATAGGAAGCACGCTCGAGATTTTATAATCGCTATCTGTAAAACTCGCATCTGGGTTGGGATCGTGTATGCGTTCCCCGTCCCAATATACTGCGTGCGTGCCACCTTTTCTTCGAATGTGTTCCTTCGACGACTCAACGACCATATATGCCGGCACACCCATGATGTTCATAATCCCGAGCTGCTCTATCTTCCAGTAATGCCCTTCCTCGACGAACATGCCAACCGCGTACCCGTAAGTGTACAGATATTCCACCATCGCCCTGTCACTGAATCTGTCCAACTTCCCGTGTACACAGAAGCCGATGTACTCCTCCTGTGACGTTTCTGTTGCCATTGCTGCAACACAGGCCAAGGAATCTTTGGAGCCTCGCGCTTGCTTTATTGTTTTCAATCTCATTTCAGTATCTCCACCTTTAGTCACAATGGCTTTGCCAAAGCCTACGATAATCGGCCTGGTCATTAACGCTCTTATTCTCATAATCTTCCTTTCTCAAAACGGTAAATCCCCGTCATGGGCGCAATCGGAGAATGAGCAATACTCAGGCAACCATGTCAATTGTGCGATACCTTTCTTGCCTTGCCTATTCTTGAGGACGTAACATTGTGCTTCGCCGTCCAGTGTGGGATTTTCCTCTTTCTGCTCGCGGTAGTAGTCCTCGCGGTGGACGATCAATACAATGTCGGAATCGTTCTCGAGGGAACCAGACCCTCGTAAGTCCGACAGTTTAGGTAGATGATTCTCGCGGTGTAGCGTCTCGCGGTTGACGTGGCAGGCAGCGATGACTGGGATCTTTAAGTCGCAGGCCATTTGGCTGAGAGCATTACTCACATAGCTGATCTGCTCGACGGAGCCTCGGCCAGGAGCATTGATCTTTTGGATATGGTCGATGAACACGGCGCCGATGTCTCGCTTGGCTTTTTGGGCAGCGACCATCCTCATGAGCCCTGCTACCCCAGGCACGGGCCGGGGTTCGATCCACGCCGGCCATTCCTCCGTCAACTTAATTGTCTCGTCGACGCATGAGGCCCCAGCGTCAACTAACTCTCGCGGCACACGCGCTATGTTCTGCACGAGACGTTGCGCGAGGTGTGCGGCGAGCATTTCGAGGTAATAATAATACGGCCGCTGCCCGATCCTGGCGAGGTGGATGAAGATATCGAGTAGGAGGCTGGTCTTTCCCATCGACGTGGCGCCAGCCACAAGAATCAACTGACCAGGGCCAATCCCCCCGATGATACGATCGAGGGCATTTAAGCCGGTACTGACCGACCTGACGCCCCCACTGGTAAGCTCCTGCGATAGTCGGCGGATCATGTCTGCAACCGTCATGCCTTCGTCGTGCGTGGTCAAGCAATTCGCCTGGGCACTAATCCCGGTAATTGTCTCGATCTTTGTTTGTATGTCCACCCCGTCATCGTGAAGAGTCTCTGTGCCGTGTGCGATCAGCGCCGACAATTCCCGCTCGATGTATTTGTCGTGCATGCGCCGGGCGTAGTATTCGATGTTCGCCGCCGATGGGACTGTGTCCATCGCCTGGCACATATACGTGAATAGCTCGTTTTTGGTGTTGGCTGGAAATCGTGAATGGATCAAAACTCCATCGAATGGCTCCCCCTCGTCAGCTATCTTGACGATGATTTTGTAAATATCCCTCGCCTCTACAGTGACGAAATGATTCGGCGACACCAAATCTCTCACGGTAGGCAGTGCCTTCGGCTCAAGGATGAGCGAGCCAATAAAGCTACCCTCGGCCTTGCGGTCTTGCGGGATGTCTCTAAGCTTTGTTGTCATTCTGCTGTTGTGCGATCTGTTCGCGTAAACGCTGGCTTGCGGTCTTGCCGTCTTGGGCTACGGTCGGCTTGTCGCCGTCGCGCAGTGTTTCAATCCGCTCCATTTCTCGGTCGTAGGCGGTCTTGCCGTCCTTGCCTACGTTGGCTGGGGGGGGAGTGTATTCTTGGGAGGTGGGCTTTTGCTGGGGTGTTCGGGTTGAGTCTCCCCCTTTTTCCTGTTGGCGGCGCATCCAGTTCGTTATAAAACGCTTCACTTGTGATTTTCGTTTAGTGGGGTTGTCTCTCAACCACATACCTGCGGACTGTATTTGCTGTTCAATATTGACTACTGGAAATGCTTTACCCCATTTCTCGATGTCGTTAGGGGTGATATTTAGGAATTTCTCTTCATCGTAGTCGTACGCAATTGCCGGTTTCCGGATTTTCCCGGAAATTCCGGGAGCTTTAGGTTGCGCAGTGTCGGGTAAACTAATCGTGACATCGCGTTTTTGGCCTGAAAACACGGTAGGCTGTTCAGGTTTTTCTTCTGAGTTGCTTTTTACTGTGTTGGGGGGTGAATTCGTGTCTTTTCCGCGTTGCTGCGCTTGGATCGCTGTTTCCCGGATTTTCCCGGAAATTTCCGGCGATTTGGCCCCGTTGTGTTGAGTTATGTTGAGTTGTTTTTTAAAAGCTTCCGATGGATTATCGTCTTTGACCCAGCCCAACTGACAAAGCGACTCGACGGCGAAAGACGCTTGCTCATCGGCAACGCCCAGTATGAAAGCTAAATCGGAGATTGTCGCAGGCTCATCTTTCTCATTCAATAACGATCCTCGTTTCTCTCGTGGTTGATTCCCGGAAATTTCCAGAAACTTACAGAAAACTCCGAAGACTTCCATAAATCGCCCACTACACACTTGCTGAAGGCGTCGATACCCTGCGCCTTGGCGATGGCCGTACACCTTCAAGCGGATGTAGGATAATGGACCGGCCCGTAACTCCTCACCTTCTTTTGGCTCGCGGCCCTTTAGGCTGACTTCGTAGCGTTCTCGCCACTCGTTGATTGTGAACATTGTGCCTCCTTGCGTTTCTTACTCAATCTCTCAAAATACACATTTACTACTGCCTCCATAGCTGCTTTATCCTTAAGGAACCAGTTCAAAGCGCCTGCTTGAACTTCAGGTACGTGAATAATTGGCATGTAGTAAAAACCGGCCGCAATATCCAAGATCTGGCCAGATAGAAAATGTCGCTTCAAGGCGTCTATTAAGGTCACACAAACGTTGGGCATGTCTCTGGTTTCATTTTCATGGCACTCTTCACAAAGGGTGACTAGGCATTCATCTGGGTAATCCCACGGGTCCTTTCCTTTCTCGTACCAACGGTGATGGACGTGAAGAGTGTTCTCTGGATCACAACAATTCTGGCAGCACCAACCATCCCGCTCCAAAATCTGCAACCGCTTCTTCTGCCATCTCGGATCCTTCAACTTCTCGGCATATTTCATCTTAATCTGCGCGAGCGTTTAATACTAACGCCTCCATACTATCAAAACACTTTCTGCACAACATCCCCCGCCGCACCTGTGGCTCAACAACCGCCTTCCATTGCTCGTCACTGACATGAAACATTTCAGGCCACTGGGAACCGCACCGCATGCACAAATTTGGCAGTAGAAAATAGGGTATACGCCCCACCCGCTCGAGTTCGGCCGCGTATAGTTTCTCTTGTTCCTCTGTCAACCCATTCTCAAAGGCCCATGTTCCAGGAGATACGTCCACATTCAGGAATTCATAACAACAATCGCAAGAGATTAACTGTCCTCCGCACTCAGGACAGCTTTCCATGTCGCAGCCATATTTATGGATATTTCCTTCTGAAACACCACAATCGTGACACTTCTGTTCATCTGACATGATAGCTCCTAAAAAAAAGCCTCGGGCCGGTTTGCACGCCAGAAATAAAGAGAAATGGCCCAGCCCGAGAATGATGTTTATAATTCCACTTTTACTTCTAACGTGCATAATCACAAGATACACACCCCCCCGCCCAAAGTCAAAACAATTCTCACTCTGTCGTAATTTGGCGAATCAGTAGCCATTTTCCGCCAACCCAGAATAGTCTCATGTCACCGCTTTGAATCGCCGAAACACTTCTTACGGTTTAAGAGTAAATCAATCGCAAGGAGAAATTATGCGAGACAAGCGAACAGAATTAGGCAGGGACCTTACGAAGTATAAGGGGGTCGTGGTCGGTCTGCAATTGAGTTTAGCAAAAACAACGGTGAAGGAATTTAAGGCGGACATATCAGCTGCCCTTGAAATTAACCGGGCACGTATCAAGTGGATTGAGTGGCAAATGGGCTTCAGGGTTGCCATATTCCTATGCGTGTGCCTTGTAGGTTGCGATCCGCATACGGAACCACCAACCCCACCAATGGGCACGTCGGCAGGAGTAGAGACGACTAAGACGCTGGCGGCGAATATAAGCGCGTTCTGCCCAGGAAAATGCTGCTGCCAACACTGGGCCAATATGACAACGGCCAATAATCACAAAATCAAGTACGGGGACCGTCTTGTAGCTGCTCCCAGAAATTATCCTTTCGGTACATGGATGACCATTGAGGGCTATGGGCGAGTTCAGGTAAAAGACCGCGGCGGGGCTATATCGGGATCGAAGCTTGACGTGTTGTTTTACGAGAAATCTCAAGACCCTACAAAAACAGATATTGAGTGGTCCCATCAGTTGGCGAAAAACTGGGGCCGAAAATTCACGGAAGTAATTGTTGAATTACCCGAGTAATGGTGTATAATAAAATGAACCGACGCAGGTATGTGGCCTGCAATCGGCTCTAAACATTAACCGTTATTTGAGGTAACGTAATGTCTACGACAATCATATCAAAACACTGCCCGAAATGCAAGACTGTTTTAAGTGTCACGTCTTTTGGTAAGAACCGCAGCACATCAGATGGCTATTCATGCTATTGTAAAGCGTGCCAAAAAAGATACCGTGAGACAGATATACAAAAGGCGATCCGGCAAGCCTACATGGCTAAGTATCACCAAACAGAAAAACATAAACAGTATGATAAAGCGTATAAAGAAAGTAAATATGGCCGTGCTATGCGGAAACAGTATCGGCAATCAGACGCGGGCAAGGTAGCCAAAAGGCGTTACGAACAAACATTAGGTGGTAAGGCAGCAATGAAGCGTGGAACAGATGGGCATCGGCAGCGTTTCCCAGATAGGCGTCAAGCGGGAGTTGTTGTAAATAACGCCGTTGCCGCTGGCCATCTTCCACCGATTTCTACGCGAGTATGCTCTTGTGGCAAACAAGCAGAACACTATCACCATCCATCTTACGATAAAGATCAACGCCTTAATGTGATACCCGTATGTGCGGATTGTCACAGAAATATTCACAAGGAATTAGCGGAGGCAGTAAAATGAGGAAGCTGGTAATCTGGTATGTAGCGGTGTTCTTCCTGGGGGGACTGGTCGGTGGTTGTATGCAGACGATTCACGGCATGGCGTCTGACCTGAGAGCTACGGCCACGTATGTCGAGGACCATACCATCGACGACAAGTAAGGGATTGGCCTGCGCCAAGGAGGGCGCTTTCCACCATTTTGCGTAAACTCAAAGATTTATCTGGACTACCTCGTGAGAGTATGGTAGTTTGTGATTATGAATACTCTGACAATCAATCAAATCAATCATGTCGCCCGCCGGGAGTCCATATCATGTCAGAGTGTTCTGGCTTCCGGTGGGGTGGCACCTTTTAGAGGGCAGGAAAATGAGCGAAGCTAAACACACAAAAGGACCGTGGAAACGAGTCTATGGCCAAGGATACGGGAAAGGAAGCATTACCTCAAAACACTTCGTCGGATCGTCGGGTGAGTTAGCACGTTGTCATATCCCGGCCAAATACGACCGAGGGCAACTAAGTAAAGAGGCTTTCTTGGAAATGGAAGCCAACGCCAGCCTCATAGCCGCCGCACCAGACCTATTGGATGCGTGCAAAAACTTCCGGGAATGGTGGGCCGACCATTTTGAGGACTTTGACGACCATTACAACGGCGAGCTTTTATGTCTTGATAATGACTGTGAGGCCGCAATCGCCAAAGCCACCGACTAACCGAAAGACGGATCGTAAACCGGGCAGGGATGCCCATAGGAGTATGAAAATGGAAACTGAACTTATACGGAACGAACTTATCGACCGGGCTTGTCGAACACAAGAACGCAAGAACCTGAGAACAAAAGGGCGAAGCTTGTCTTGGGTGTCCATGCTGCACCATGTCAATCCTTTTTGTCTTGAAGTGCAGATAGATCGAAAATGCTCTGTGTTGAAAGTAGGTTGGCGTGATGCGATTAAGCAGCTTTAGCCCGCAGGCCCGCCCTGTGCGCAGGTTGGGCTTATGAGCTAAACCGTTAATCTATAGTAAGGGATTGGTGTAAGGCACGGAAGCCTTTTAGCCATATTACGCCAATCTTATTTTTGATTTGACATATCCGCTAAAGTCGTTAGGATTGTAATTGTTATGACGAAGACTACGATACAAACTCGAATGAAAACTTTTCAACACGGACGCACTTTACCCCGGCGGCGGCATAGTCTTCGTCGATTCCTCTCGTCGTCGGGCCTACATATTCCATCTTGCCAATCCCTCCTATCTCGTTTGTTCCAATTGGCAAGGTGCGCTCGCCCGGTCCAGGCTCAACGCTCTTCCCTCCTCCTGCAACGAGTCTGGCCGGGCTATATTTTGAATTGAAAGGATAAAATTATGTGCCGGAAATTCAGTTGGATCGTCAAAGACAAAAATGTAATCTTCTTAACCGCCAAAGACGTCTTTCATAGCAAGCGGGGGCGTCAACTGCAAAAACATACGTGCAGAGAGGATTGGCATGGACATGGCGCTATTCGATGGTTCTACAACTTCACAGGTGGATATGATAGAGAGTGTGTAGATTTTTCTACCCCGGACCATTTCCCGGCATCATTAGTGAAAGCCATTAAGAATGGGCAGATGTGGGAATTCGGAATCACAACGGATATGCACGTAATGCTACGACAGCCAGCGTTGGCCGAGTACGAGAAGGTCGAGGAGCCAGCGTGGGCCGAGTACGAGAAGGTCGAGGAGCAAGCGTTGGCCGAGTACAAGAAGGTCAAGGAGCAAGCGTGGGCCGAGTACGAGAAGGTCAAGGAGCCAGCGTTGGCCGAGTACGAGAAGGTCAAGGAGCCAGCGTTGGCCGAGTACGAGAAGGTCAAGGAGCCAGCGTGGGCCGAGTACAAGAAGGTCACGGAGCAAGCGTTGGCCGAGTACGAGAAGGTCAAGGAGCCAGCGTGGGCCGAGTACGAGAAGGTCACGGAGCAAGCGTTGGCCGAGTACAAGAAGGTCAAGGAGCAAGCGTTGGCCGAGTACAAGAAGGTCAAGGAGCCAGCGTTGGCCGAGTACGAGAAGGTCAAGGAGCCAGCGTTGGCCGAGTACGAGAAGGTCAAGGAGCCAGCGTTGGCCGAGTACAAGAAGGTCAAGGAGCCAGCGTGGGCCGAGTACGAGAAGGTCACGGAGCAAGCGTTGGCCGAGTACAAGAAGGTCGAGGAGCAAGCGTTGGCCGAGTACAAGAAGGTCAAGGAGCCAGCGTTGGCCGAGTACAAGAAGGTCAAGGAGCCAGCGTGGGCCGAGTACAAGAAGGTCGAGGAGTCAGCGTTGGCCGAGTACAAGAAGGTCAAGGAGCCAGCGTTGGCCGAGTACAAGAAGGTCAAGGAGCAAGCGTGGGCCGAGTACGAGAAGGTCACGGAGCAAGCGTTGGCCGAGTACGAGAAGGTCGAGGAGTCAGCGTGGGAAATGATATGGTCAAAACCTAAGAATCGCATTGCTGCATGGAGATAGTCTGGCCGGGCTTTTTTAAGATCATCCGCACAGAGCGGCGCTACGCAAGGGAAAGGGCCTTGTCCCGGAGCGCGCGGGCTAAACTGCGACGGGCCAGTTCGAGGCTGGCAACTTTTAAGGAGACATCATGTTTGCAGTCTTTGGTTTATCAATCGTGCTGGAGCCAGCCTCTCCAGGTAACCGATTCCAACCCGAAACCTTAACGAAACGCGAGACGGCCAACCCGTAGGATGGTCATCCCACTAGGGAATGGACAACGGAAGTCCGCTCGTTTAATTGATTGGAGAATGATTATGACAGCCAAAGAACGAATCGAGAAGTTGAAAGACCTGGACCAGGCGCAGCCGTTCTGGCTGAGGTCAAAGGAAGAGAAGGCTGTGTTGACGTGCGCAGGAGCAGACAATGTTCTATGCGTTTCCGAGGATCACCCTGTGGGGGCTCGCACTACTGCTCCCGCAACCCAATGGCAACGTGGCATGTACGTCCTCAAGCGGGGCTACGAGCTAGAGCCGGAGTGCATTGAGATTGAGGTGGTGGTAGATAAAAGTGGCATGTGCGTGCTAAAGAGAGCCTACCCTTGTGAACACGAGAATATATGGTGGGCTTCAACGCATAAAGACTTCGTCTGCTTCCACGATGATTTCGGTAAGGAAACCACCAACGCCGGCAACGTTCCCGGCTGGCTACGAATACTCGCGGCGCAGGATGGGAATCACAAGATGCACGCGCGCTTCGTGAAATAAATTCGTAACGAGACTTGCAAGTATGAATTCTTTGGGCTATAATAGTCGGACAAAAGCAGGTATGAGCCTGCTTGTGCCCTTGACACGGTCAATTAGAAAGGAATTGATTATGCCCAAAACTACTGTAACAAAGAGATGTTCCGCATGCAAGACTTTTAAGCCACTTTTAGATTTTTGCAAAAATAAGTCTCAACCGGACGGGCACCACTCTGATTGTAGGGTGTGTAAGAAAACCTACCAACGGGCTTATCAATCAACTGAAGCGGGCAAGGCTGTTAATCGGCGAGGCCAAGCTAAGTACCGCACCACCGCCAAAGGGATAGCTCGCCAGGAAGCCTACTATCACAAAGAGGGTGGCAATGCTATAAGGAAAGCCTATTCTGCCAGTGAATTAGGAAAGGCATCCCAGCGACGAAGCGCTGCTAAGCGTAAAGAACGTTACCCTGAAAAGTTCAAAGCCAGGGATGCTGTAAGGAACGCTATTGTCACTGGCAAGCTCCCTCGCCCGGACACTTTTATTTGTTCGTGCAAGAAACGTACAGCCCAAGAGTATCATCATCCTAGCTACGCACCCGAACACTGGCTTGACGTACTACCAAGATGTCTTGAGCGCCACAGGAAATTACATAAGAAAGTAAAGGTGGAGAAATGAACCGACGAGGCACTATACGGCAAGAACTGCCTGAGTTCCAAATGATGAACGCAGCCATGAAAGCTACCAATGAGGCACTTAGTAAGGAGCCGAGGAAGGAAGATGAAGAGGAACCGGAACCGCAGCCCGACGAAAAGTAGGCTGCAAGACAAACACACAACACAAGGAGAAGAAAATGAAGACGATTAGGATTGACAGCCTCTTGATCGAGTACGTCAAGGGCACGACGCGCCGCGAGATCACACCGCACGGCCGCGACGTGAAGATGGAGGGCCAGACCGGGTCCGGCAAGACGACAATTGCGGGAGCCTGTAACTGGCTATGGAACAATAAGGACGCCGACGGCACGACTGGCTCGGAATTGAGGCCGAAGCACCGCGACGGTCCCCAGAAGGACGAACCTGTCCGCGGGCTGGTAATGGTTGTGGAGGCCAAGATTACGCTCGACGGCTTCGGCGGGGCCTTGAACGGCGAATGGACGCTCCGCAAAGAAGAGCATGAACACGCCAAGAAGACGATGCTCGAGGGCCGCGCCGGTTTCTCGTACAGCTACCCCAAGAAGTACTTCATCAACGGCGATTCCGTCCAGGAGAAGGCTTTCAATGCGTGGATGGCCCGGATAGAACGCCCCGAGGTTGTCCGAATGCTCACCGATCGGCGGTATTTCCTGGCCAATGAGAAGTCGGGCGGGATGCACCACAAGGAGCGACGGGCCCTTCTGCGGGCAATGGGCGGCAACATCGGTACGCCGGAGGGCTTCTCGGACATCGACAAGGCTATCAAGGGCCGGGAACTCGCGGGCTACAAGAAGGAAGTCCGGGACCGCAAAAAGGAGAATGAAGCGTCCCTGGACAAGATCCCCACCGCAATCGGCGAGAACCAACTGGCGGTCGATGCCGGCTCTGGCGACAAGAGCCACTTGATGCTCAAGGCGGAGCGGGTAATCCAGGTCGACGAGTTGGTCAGGATAGCCGCTGACCGCACCTTGCTGCTCCAGATGGAGCAAGTCCGGGCCAAGGCCCAGGAGAAGCTTGCCGGCCTCAGGGCCAGCCAGAGCGAGCGTGAGACGTTCCTGGCGAACGATATGTCGGCTGTTGAGGCGTTGACAAAAGAAAACGAGACATTGCAACTCGAAGCGGCGTCTGAAGCGGAGGTAAGGTTTTCTGCTAATGAGGCGGTTCACGGAGCGGAGCGGGTAGCGGCGGCGGCGCGAGCAAACGTGGATACGGCAATCCAGTCTCGTGAAAACATAAAGCGGAGTTCCGCCAAACTAAACACACAGGAATCGTCTGAGCCATGCCCCGCGGGCGCTGAGTGCCCCCATGCCGTCGATGACGCCAAAGATAGGGATGCACACTCCGAGGCCCTGATAGCGATGGATGGGCTCAAAAAGAAGGTATTAGCGGAATGCAAGGAGGTCGCTGCTCGCTGTGACGCAGCCACCGAAGCTGTTGTCTCTGCCAAGGAAGCCCGCGACACGCTACTGGTCACGCAGACCGAGTCAACCAACAAGCGGGAAGCCCGCTACGCCGAGATCGCCGAGGCCATCAAATCACGGCCGCGCGTCCACCCGGCGGACGATGAGGAATGGAGCCGCATTGTCGCCGCTATCATGGTCGTCGGGAATGAGATCGGCGATCCAGTCAGCGAGCAGCTTGCGGCCCTGGAGGAAGAGAAGCTGGCGGCCGAGAGAGAGAAGAACAGACTGACCGACAAGCTCGCGGCGTTCGATGCGACCGAGAAGGCCAAGGCCCGGATTGTCGAGCTCAAGGCCAAGGAAAAGACGCTGGCGCAGTCGATCTTGGATGACGAGCAGATCCTTCGCCGGATAGAGCTATTCACGCAAGCCGAGTCGGTATTGATCTCGAAGGCCGTGAACGATCGCTTCGAGCATATCGAGTTTCGGCTGTTCAAGGTGAACCTCAACGGCGGGATCGAGGAGTGCTGCGACCCCATGCTGCACGGAGTTTCCTACGCTGGCGCCAGTAGCGGCGAGAAGATGCTCATGCAGGTTGACGCGGCGACTGCCGTGGGGAATTACTACGGCCTGCACATGCCGCTGGTACTCGACGACCGTCACGCCCTGACACAAGACCTGGACTTGGAGTGCCAGGTTATCGCGCTTCGCATTAAGGCGGGGCAGGAAGAGTTGACGGTGCAGATTGGAGGTGAGCAATGAACAGTCTTGAACGAACATGGCAAGGCCATAGCCACACAAGCCCTGCACATTATTGGCCCTGTAGGATTTGCGGCGAGCCCGGCGCTTTCCCTGCCGCCAAAGAATGCACGAACTGTTACGAGGTGATGGGAAGGCTTGCTGCGTTCCTGCAATGCCAGAATGGTAGGGACTTTGTGCAAGAACGCATGAAGGATGTTTGTGAGAAGGTTGATATTAGATGGGGAATCAACACTGACGATCTTATCGAATCAGACAAGGGCCGTTGGGTTGAATATGCCGAAAACCCTGGTGTCGAGCGTGGACGCATCAAAAGGTGGACTGAGAACTACATTTTCGTCGTCTATCACTGCGACGACCAGTGGGACAAGTACGATCAATACACGGCCGCGGCAACTAACCCTAACGCATTAAGATTCATAGAAAGCGAGGAAAAGTAACATGACGACAGAAGAAAATAGCACCGCAATCACAAAAGCTATGCCGCAAGTGGCGATGACGAACAGAGGTTTCCAGCCGACGGACATTGACCAGGCGTATCGCATGGCGACGTGGATGTCGCAATCGGATATAGTTCCGGAAAGGTATCAGGGCGAACCCGGTAAGTGCATGATCGCCTATGACTTGTCATTGCGTCTCGGAGTCTCGTACTTGATGGTGATGCAGCACGTCTACAGCGTCCACGGACGCCCGTCAATGGAAGCTGTGCTGGTTACTGCACTGATCAATAGATCAGGGCTATACACCGACTCATTGGAATACGAGGAAGAAGGTGAAGACCCATACAAGGCACCGTTCCGAGTGCGAGCGGTTGCCGTTAGTAAGTCCACCGGCAAGAAATTAGAGGGGCCGTGGATATCATGGGAGCTCGTCAAGGCGGAAGGCTGGGAGAAGCCGAAAAAAGGCTTCCCGTCAAAGTGGATGACAATGCCCGACCAGATGTTCCATTACCGCGCGGCCAGTTGGTTCCAGCGGCGCTTCTGCCCGGAGGTGTCGATGGGAATGCTGACCGCCGAGGAAGCCCATGAAATCCCACCGCCGAAGCACGTTGACAGCGTCGCCACCTACTCCGACGCCAAGCAACAAGCCGAGGTAGAAAACGCCGCCGAAACCGGCTCCAAAGAGACTACCGTGACCGACCCCGAAGAGACCGAGGAAGAATTGCAGGCCCGAGTCGAGGCCGAGGCTAAAGAAGCGGCGCAGAAGAAGGCCGCCGCCAAGAACATGCGCGTATTCATTTGCCCAGCTTGCAAGCGTGAGTACCGGTACGGCAAGAAAGAAGGCGTAGGCGTGCCGTGCGAATGTGGCAAGGCTTCTATAATACTCAAAACTGAATTCGACAAGAAGGAAGCCGAGGTCAAAGCGAAGAAGGATGCCATAGCGAAAGCCAAAGCGGAGGCCGAGGCAGATATCCAGGCCGGCGCCGCAGGGACCAGCAACACGGGCAAGTTGCGGTACACCTGTAATATCTGCAAGGACAAGGATAACCCGAAAGTGAAATTCACCTTTGCCGAGCCGGGCAAGGTGGGTAACGACGACAGCCCGTCCTGCCCGCAATGTTTTTCAAGAAACTTTACCGACTCACAGGCGTTTGAAGGGGCGAAGTAAGAGTAGGCGGACCGGCGGCGGGTTAAACGGATTGCGCTCGCCTATACGGGACACGCGGGATAGCGACCCGTGCTCGCTGCCGGAAAGCCATTAGCGAAGCGTAAACCAGTCACCAACACACATATCGAAAAGGAGCAGTACTATGTCAGACACGAACGAAAGAATTATTCAAGAAATCAAGAAGCTCACCGAGGAAGACAGTACCGGCAAAGCCCAATTGCGGAAGTCCGGCTACGTGGACGGTTACCAGGCCTGCCAGAAGGATGTGCGAGAACTCATTGAGCTGATCGAGAGCTTTGCGAGCGGCAAGTAAAGAGCATTGCGGGGCCACTTTTTAACATTTTTATATAAAATATAAAAAAGGAGATTCGCGACATGAACACGAAGGACACAATCGTAATGTTGTTGGGTGGCATAGAACGCGAGGGCATGGATAAGCTGGTGCATTACCTTGTAGGGGGTAGCGACTTCTTCACGGCTCCGGCGTCCACGAGGTTCCACGGATGCTACGAGGGGGGCTTGGCGGACCACTCGTTACGGGTGTACGAACTGTTACTTGAGCAGTGCGCCAGGCTGCAATTGTATAATGGCGATACCAGTGCCGGCAAGAAGCCGCTGAAGATCGTGGAGTCCAACGTCGTCATTGCCTGCCTGGCGCACGACACATGCAAGATCGGGGCGTACATCCCCACGCCTGACGGCAAAAACGCCTACAGGTGGAACAAGCAGCAGCCTGAAGGCCACGCCGAGCTATCCATCGAGCGAATCAAGAAGTACATTGCGCTCGAGCCGGTCGAGGAGATCATCATCAGATTCCACATGGGAGTCTATGGCCTGTATGAGTTCTACGAGCCGGGCTCGTGGCAGTCCGGTGAGTTCCCCCTGCGGGGCGACCATTCCAGCGACAAAGAGAAGATGACCCGCGAAGAGAAGGAAGCCAGCCAGAAGGCACGGTACGGCAAGAGTCTGGCGAATATTTACTATCACAATATTATCTGCTTCTGGATGCACGTCGCGGATATGCAGGCCACTGCGGAAGAAAAAACAAAAGAATCTTGACAGGTATATGAGAAGTACTATAGTCATGGGATGCTTACCAGGCACAATACGAACCGAACATTTGCAGATCGCAGGGTTTCCTCGCCTGGTAAGCGGCCCTGCTTTCTGCTCTTTTGGAGATGGTCCCATGAAAGAAGTTCAATTGACGCGGGGCAAAGTGGCACTGGTGGATGATGAGGATTTTGAGTCGGTGAGCCGGTTTTGTTGGCGATTTGATGGTCGCGGCTATGCGATAACGTCAAAGTTCTTGGGAAGGATTGGCGGTAAACAGCAGATGGCTGGCATGTCCCTGCATCGGTTGATTATGAGACCGCCGAAAGGTCTGGACGTTGACCACATCAACCACGATGGACTGGACTGCCGCCGGGTGAACATGCGCGTCTGCACCCGCTCACAGAACCATCAGAATCGAGCCAAAACGAGAGGTACGAGCAAATTCAAGGGTGTCAGTTGGCATAAGGGGGCGTGGCGGGCAACTATTGTGCTCGACCACAAACAAATCAACCTCGGCTTGTTCGACAACGAGGCCGAAGCCGGGATGGCTTACGATGCCAAAGCGAGAGAATTATTTGGCGAATTCGCCCACTTGAATTTCCCAGAGGAGGTTCTATGCGTTTCGTGAGTCATGCCTCATCATCCGCCGCCAACTGCTATGAAATAATTGCGGACAATGGAAAGCGTCTCCTGATCGACGCTGGCCTGCCTTGGGCGAAAATGCGGGAGAAGCTCGACTTCGATCTGTCAGGCATTGAGGGACTATGGGTGGACCATCTCCACCTCGATCATTGCCGAGCAGTACCAGAGGTACTCCGCATGGGCCTGGACGTCTACGCAGGGCAGGATGTATTCGACAAGGTAGTCCCCGGCATACAGGCTCACAGCATGCACCTACTCACCGCCGGTGTCTCCGTCAAGACGGAGAGCTTTACCGTGATGCCGTTTCCCGGCGTTCACGATGTCCCCGTCTTCGGCTTCGTGGTCAAGGAGGTTGCGACCGGCGAGTATCTGCTGTTCGCTACGGACACGGCGAGGATCACACATACATTCATGCACGACGAAGTGGACGACGCCACGGGCGAGAAGCGGCGTTGCCGGATACCGTTCAGCATTGTTGCGGTGGCCTGCAACTTCGACACCGACCGGCTGGATGATATGGTGGAGAAAGAGCACATCCACCCATCCCTGGCCATCCGACTGTTGGGATCGCATCCGAGCAAGCAGGGATTACAGAGTTACCTGCGCGACCACTGCGATCTGTCTCGCTGCCGCTGTATCCACTTGCTCCACATGAGCGGTGGCAGCATCGACCAGGAAGCGACCCGTAAAGAGTTCGAGGACATGTTCCTCATGACGACGTACACATCTTCTCCAAGTGTGTAGCAGGTGCGGGGCGGCTCCGTGATGTCGCCCTGGCCTGCGTTTTTGAAAGGACAATGATGGCGAAGACATACCTGAATGGTTGGCCCAAATCGTATACAAGGGATATGTGTCCCGTTACGGGGATCACCAATCATACGAAAGAATCCGTGAACGTGGTGGCTTCGGCACTGGAGAGGTAGTTTGGCTGCTGAACTGTCTCGGCATCAAGCGGGTTGACGACGCCGTTCAGATATTAAAAGGAATCATAACGTGAGAGCAACGGAAGCATTATTCTTGGCAGACCCGAGGAACAATCTCGAGCCTGAGGACAAGCACCGCATCACGCATTTGTCTCTCGACAAGAAGCTTCGCACTGGAGAGACGCAGCGCGACGTCGTCAAAAAAGCTCGGGCGGAGAACCGTAGGAGCGTAGAGAGTTTATTTAGCTGAAAGGAATTGACATGAAGAACCCTATTTATGAACCAAAAGGCAAGGCCCTGGAATACAGCCACCTTGCTTTGAATCTCTACACTGGTTGCGACAATGGCTGCACATATTGCTACGCTCCGTCAATTCTGCACAAGGACCGAAAGGCATTTGCTGAAGTCAAACCACGCAACGGGATACTTCATGCCCTGCGGGTACAACTGAATAAGTGGGAAGTGCTACACAAGGGATGTGACAGAGTCTTGCTGTGCTTTACGTGCGACCCGTACCCAGGTATCGACACGGACACAACTCGCCGGGCACTCGCAATGTTGCGTACCGCAGAGATACCCTTTACCGTCCTCACTAAGTCCGGATTCAGAGCCGTGCCTGACCATGATATTTATGGCCCCAACGATGCTTTCGGCACTACGCTGACTTTTATAAACGGTGACGACTCTAAGAAGTGGGAGCCGAACGCAGCGTCACCCCTAGAACGAATCAGTGCTATTCGCACGTTCCACGAAGCCGGGATTCATACATGGGTGAGCCTGGAGCCTGTTATCGACCCAGTGCAAACTCTTGAACTCATCAAAGCCACTCACCCTTTCGTGGACCATTACAAAGTGGGGAAGCTCAATTATGCGAAATCGCCTATTAACTGGGCAGCGTTCGGAATGCGAGCGATAAGAGACCTCGAAGCATTCGGCAAGAAATACTACATCAAGAAAGACCTTGCCGAATACCTTGATGGGGTAGAATTTACGAACACGGATAACAGACGAGTGCGTCCCTCTCAAGGATGACAATAGAGCAATCTGGCCGTCCTGGGCTCTAAGGGAGATGCCATGAATCACTATGTACTAGGCTTTTACTTTAACGCAGACAAGAACAGAGTATTGCTGGTGGAAAAGCAGCGGCCCAAATGGATGAAAGGTCTTTGGACTGGTATAGGTGGCCACATAGAGGACAAGGAATCTCCCACACAGGCAATGTATAGAGAATCAAAAGAAGAGGTTGACTTGGCCCCCAGTTGGAGGCACACCATTACCTTCACGTGTCCCGGTGGCACAGTTTTTGTATTCCGGGCGTTCGCTTCGGGAGTGATAGAGTGGACAATAATGGAAGATGAACCAACGGAAGAGTTCTCGATTTACAAGATGCCACTCAACAGGATGCAAAACCTGGATTGGCTGATACATTTATCACTGGCAGCAATAGTCCATCCGGTAATGATAGAAGACAGGTTAGGCCATTAGGGAGAATGCCGAAATGATTACAGACTCAAGACCAATGACGCAAGAGGAATTGAAAAAGCTAACGCCGTTATGCCAGCGGCACAAGACGACTCTCTGGGGTAAAGAGAGCGAGACTACACCAACTATCGTCCACACGGTATTCGGTGACGGCGGCTCGATGGTCACTTTTGAACCTGCGGATAGCCGCCCGGACTATTACGTTATATTGGCCGATTCTTCCTTCAAATGCTTTGAAGATTTCTTGGATTTCATGCGCGAGAATGAAGAGCTTGTACTCCAGGCAATCGAAGAACAATACGGCAATGTTGACGACCAGCAATACGATGAAGATGGCGATGAAATCGAGACCGATGAGACAAATTACGGGCCTGATGGGGAGTTGGTTTTGAGTACAGGCTCTGGATACACCACGGGTTATTTTCACGACCAGCCATTTAAGGAGTTCTGATGCTTGAGAAACTATTCATATTAGGCTGCATCCGGTTCTCGATAACGCTCGGGGCGTTGCAGATGCACAGTGCGGTTAGACACTTGGGCAATGGAGTTAGGAGATAATTATGAAGGACAAGGCAGAACTCGTCAAAGCAATAGACGCATACTTGAACCAACAAGCAACTTATGTGTTTCTTGAAAGTGAAAAGGTTGACCTGTTCATTTTGTGGCAGGAGTTGAAGAGTTTGATTGAGGAGTGACATGAGCAAGGAAATGACCGTCAGCGACGTAATCGCCAGGGCCTTAACGCTTCCAGTAAGATCGAAAATCTATGCTTACGAACAAGGGCTCGACTGCGCAAAGAATGGAGCCAACGATACCTACGAAAAAGATATACCAAAAAAGCATAATTGGGAGTGCCTTTAGGTGCGGTCGATGCTGTATGCACATGCACAGCGCCGACACTGGAATGCCTTGCGAGAGTCTGGTAGTCGAAGGCGGGAAGGCTACATGCTTGATGGAAGGCCCAAACAAGCCGGACGTGTGCGTGAGGTATCCAAACCATCCTGATTTCGGCGGGGAGCCGTGTTTCTTTGAGAGAGAGAAGGGCTGACATGACATGGATAATTCCAGAAACACTCACATTCGGAAGTCTATTCAGTGGAGCAGGGGGGCTAGACCTCGGGCTCGAACAAGCAGGAATGAAATGCACTTTTCAGGTGGAAAAGGAGAATAAGATGCCCCCATACGGAATACTGGCAGCAGGGATAGCAATCGGAATGTTGCTACAAAACCTCATAATATGGATCACGAAGGAGTGAAAATAAATGACATGGATAATTCCAGAAACATCAGAGTTCTATCATTATGTACAGGCTACGGGGGACTTGAAAGTGGATTATCCCGAGCATTGGATGCAACACTTGATGTCGTGTCTGTGGAGATCGAGTGCTATGCTCAAGCCGTCATCTGTAAGAATGCGGTTAAAGAAAAACAAGTGGTTACGAAAGCTGTGTGGAATGATCTTAAAACCTTCCCAGCAGAAAAATTTCGAGGATGCTTTGATTTCATACTTTCAGGATATCCCTGTCAGCCCTGGTCCGTCGCCGGCAAGCGACAAGGCGGACTCGACCCCCGACATCTTTGGCCGCATATTGAAAGAATCATATCGGCAGTTAGACCTGTTCACGTCTTCCTCGAAAACGTACCGGGATTACTGTCAGGCCGAACACTTGATAACCGGCCGGACTTGCACCGATACCTTGCCGAACTATATGAGGTCGCCGAAGCATCGGGGCCGCGGCGTCGATGGTATCTCAAAGA
>SDBU01000436.1_pt1 | contig 58816 bp, 51 predicted proteins | sample 2277071 | NCBI WGS metagenome assembly SDBU01 (sample SAMN10397929, study PRJNA504765) | marine sediment metagenome | isolation source: marine sediment core GS08_GC12, 126 cmbsf | place: Arctic Ocean: Gakkel Ridge, Loki's castle | collected 2008 | reverse complement strand
CCTATGAGGTCAAGTTAGGAATTGTTATTTTTTCTGGTGGTATCTTTTTTATGCTTTTGAATCAGGCCTTGTTGGGCGTTTTTCAGGTTTATCTTCGGGCCGACAAAGCGGCAGTAGCTGAAGTGGTTGGTCGGGCCCTCACTTTAATTTTGGTGATTTGGCTTATTAAGCAGGGCGCAGGATTGCTTTATATCATTGGGGCCGCATCTTTAGGATTTGCAGCAAACTTTTTTGTCAATTGGATTTTTGCTAATCAGCATTTGAAAATTAGTTTTCGTTTTGAAACTTCTCTCTGGAAAAAAATGTTAAAAGCTGCTCTGCCTTTGGCGATTATTGGGGTTTTAGGCACAGTTTACTATAAAATGGATACGGTTTTGTTGTCACTTTTGCCTTTAAAAAAAGTTTTGCTGCCCCAAATTAGTGGTTTTTCCAATCCTGAATCAGTAGGAATTTATTCGGCAGCTTATCGGGTTTTAGAAATTACTATTGTTTTCCCGGTTCTTTTTGTCGGTTTGATTTACCCAATAATTTCTAAATATATAAAATCAAATTTTAAAAAGACTGAACAAATTTTTAAAAAGTCATTCAATTTTTTAGCTATAGCCGGAATTCTTTTTTCTTTAATCGGTATTTTTTTAGCGCCCCAGATTATTAATGTGATTGGCGGTAGAGAATTTGTCCATTCAGTATTAGTTTTGCAGATTTTGTCGGTCGCTTTTTTGCCCCATTTTGTTGGCAATCTAACCGGGATTGTTTTAACTGCCGCTCACAAGCAGAAATTTTTGATTTTGCCATTCGTATTTTTTACGATTTTTAATATTGCTGGCAATTTAATTTTAATTCCTTATTATTCCTTTTTAGGGGCGGCTTTAATAACCGCAATCGGTCAATTTATCATTTGTGTTATTTTTTATTATTTAATTTGGAAACATACTAAATTACTGCCTGCTTTTGAGGCATTGCCTAGGATTTTGTTGGTTGGATTGACAGTAGCCGCTCTTTTGATTTTAGCTTCAAAAACTAATTTTATCTTTTGGCAGGCAGGTTTTTACGATTTAGTGATTTGGCAGAAAGTGATTTTAACTGGAGCAATGATTTTGGCCGTATCAGTAGTTTATTTGATTATTCTTTATATTTTTAGGGCAATAAGTAAAGAGGATTTGGCGGCTTTGGCAAAAAGATAAAAGTGTGAGGCAAAAATGCTTTCCGTAGTTTGTGTTTACAATAACAAGAAAAGCTATAAAGACAATCTTTTGGCAAGTCTAAAAAAACAAGATGTGGTTTTTGAATTGATTCCAATAGACAACACTAAAGGGAAATTTAAATCAGCGGCAGCCGCTCTAAATTGGGGCGGAGAAAAGGCAAGGGGCAAATATATTATTTTTGCTCATCAGGATGTGGTTTTAGGGGGTAGAGATTGGCTGCGTAAAGCTGAGAAAGTTTTGAATAATCTGGCTGCTTTAGGAATTGCTGGGGTGGCTGGTTTGGATTTTGAAAATAGGCGGGTTGGTTATATTGATGATCGGGGCAAGATATGGGGAAAGCCTTTAAAAAAATCCCAACCAGTTCAGACCTTGGATGAATGTTTGTTAATCATTCCTAAAAAAGTTTTTATCGGTCTCAAATTCGATGAAAAGAATTTTGATCACTGGCATTGTTATGGTATAGATTATTGTTTGTCTGTTGAGAATTTAGACTTGAAAGCTTATGTAATTCCCCTTTTAATTCATCATTTAAGCCCCAGTACTAATTTAGAGAATTTATTTAAATATCAAAAAAGAGTTTTTAAAAAACATCGTCGGGAAAATAAATCGATTTGTACGACTTGTGGATTTTTATCGCGATCAACAATTAGTTTAAAATCACGTTTTCCAAAAAGTAGAACAGTCGAATTTTATTGGACTACAGCTGGCGTCAGTCCAAAGGGGCAATTGTATCAGAATTTAGTTAAAAGAACTTTTAGGGCGATTGGCAAGAGAGCAAAATGGCTTTTCGGAGGCCAAAAATGATTATTGGCATTGATGCTAAAACTTTAGGGCAAAAACAAAAAACCGGGGTAGAAAATTACACTGAGCAACTATTACTTCATTTGGCTAAAATTGATTCTAAGAATGAATATTGGCTTTATTCTAGCCATCGGATTCCAAAACTCGGCCCTAATTTTAAAAATAAGATTGTGGATTTTCCTTTTGCCTGGACGCAAATTGGATTGTCATTGGAATTTTCAAAATCTGGATCTGGGCCTGACGTGTTTTTTTCGCCTGCTCATTCTTTGCCATTATATTGCTCGACCAAATCTATAGTCACTATTCACGATGTGGCATTTTTGGATTTTCCTAAATATTTTACCCCCAAAGATCTTTTTAGGCTAAAAATGGTGACCAGGCAGGCAGTTAAAAAAGCTGATAAAATTATAGCAGTTTCTAAAAGCACTAAATCAGATATTGTCAGATACTATCGGGTGCCGGCAAAAAAAGTCGAAGTTATTTATTCTGCTTATGATAAAAAATTATTCAAACCAACTAAAAAGACTGAGATAGTTCGAATATTAAAAAAATACAAAATTAAAGAGCCTTATTTAATTTATATTGGTACTCTACAGAAACGAAAAAATATTCCCTGTTTGATTTCAGCTTGGGCATATTTGAAGAAAAAATATCAGATTCCCCATCAATTGGTTATTGTGGGCAAAAAAGGTTGGCTATATAATAAGATTTTTCAAAAAGTTCGAGAGACTGGTTTGAAGCAAGAAGTGATTTTTACAGGTTTTGCCTCGAATCAAGATTTACCTAAACTTTTATCTGGAGCAGATTTATTTGCTTTGCCTTCTCTTTATGAAGGATTTGGTTTGCCAGTTTTGGAGGCCATGGCTTGTGGGACACCGGTGGTGGCGTCAAGAATTTCTTCTTTGCCGGAATTAGTTGGCGATAGCGGAGTATTGGTTAATCCGGAAAGCGTCCCGAGTATTGCCAAAGGAATTTATAAGATTATTTCTAATCCCAAATTGAAAAAGCAGTTTTCTGAAAAGGGTTTAGAAAGAGTTAAAGAATTTAGCTGGGAAAAATGTGCCCAAAAAACTTTAAAAACATTAGAAGCGGTTGGGAGAAAAAATGTCAAGAGGACCTAAAATAAAATGGCCCAAAGTGGCGATTATTGTTTTGAATTGGAATCAGAAGAAAGTGACTGCCAATTGTATTTTAAAGTTGCTCAAGATTGATTATTCAAATTTTGAGATTTTTGTCGTCGATAATGGGTCTAATGATGATAGCTACGATTTTTTGAAAAAGAAATTCGGATCCAGAATTACTTTAATTTGGAACAAGAAAAATTTGGGATATGCTGAAGGTAATAACGCGGGCATAAAAAGAGCACTGAAAGAAAATTTTGATTTTGTTTTGATACTCAATAATGATACTGAGCCTACGAAGGATTTTTTAACAAAATTGATAAAGCCTGCCATGGCAACAGCTAAAATTGGAATGTTAGTGCCTAAGGTTTATTATTCTGGGACAAAGAAGAAATTGCAATCAGTCGGCGGTCAAATCGTTTGGTGTTATGGCGAGGCGAGATTACGAGGTAACTGTCAGCTCGATAAAGGACAATATGATAAATTAGAGGAGATTGATTATGCGCCCGGGATTTGTGTTTTGGTGCCAACAAGAGTTTTAAAGAAAATCGGCCGCCTGCCAAAAGATTATTTTATGTATGGTGAGGATGTTGACTGGTCTTTTAAAGCTAAAAAAGCTGGTCTAAAATTGATTTTCGTGCCTTCAGCTGAGATTTTTCATCAAGATTCCTTGTCTGCCGGATCTGAGAGTGCGACTAAAACTTATTATTATATTCGAAACATTTTGATCTTTATGAAAAAGTGGGCGCCCTGGCAGATTTGGCTTTATTTTGTCCCCTGTTTTGGAATCAAGATTTTCAAGATGATGATTAGATATTTAATTGAGGGAAAATTAGTCAATATTAAAGCCGTGGTTGCGGCTAAGATTAACTTTTTGCGAGGAGAAAAAGGTGAAAGCAAAACCCATACTTTCCGTTATCATCGCTAATTACAATACGAGAGATTTTTTAAAAGATGCTCTCAAATTTATATTTAAAAGTGAGAAAAAGCATTCATTTTTTGAAGTGATTGTGATTGATAATAATTCCAAAGATGGTAGTTGTAAGATGGTACGACAGAAATTTCCCAGAGTAAAGTTGATTAGCAGTCGTCGAAATCTGGGTTTTGCTAAAGCCAATAATTTGGCCGCCAAAAAAGCAGCCGGCAAATATTTATTATTTTTAAATTCAGATACATTGGTTAATAATGGTGCTTTGGATAAAATGGTTAAATTTTTAGAAAAGCATCTCAGAGTGGGCGTTTTAGGTCCAAAATTAGTTTTAAAATCAGGTAAAATTCAGCCTTTTCCGGCTGGTTACAAATTAAACCTGGTTCAGGCCTTGAAGATTAAATTGGCAGCTTTTTTGTCTGGGATAGGAGTTTCGTCTTCGTTTTTGGCAAAATTGAGTTTAGAATATTGGGATTGGTCGCGGCCTAAAAAAGTCGATTGGGTAACTGGGGCGGCTTTAATGATCAGAAAAGAAATATTTGAACAATTAGCAGGATTTGATACTAAGTTTTTTATGTATTTTGAAGATCAGGATTTATGTCTGCGAACGGAAAAAATAGGGGGCGAAGTTTGGGTCTTGCCCTCAGCTTCGATTGTTCATTTAGGGGGTAAGAGTATAAAATTGGATGCGAGAAGAAAAAAATATTATTATCAAAGCCAGGATCTGTTTTTTAAAAAGCATTTTGGGAAAATGAATTTTTGGTTGATGAAAATAATCTCTCTGCCTTATCGTTTATCAGTTATCCACTTGAAAAAATAAATTTAAAATGTTATAATAAAAATGAGATTTTGGAGATAATGTGAGAAAAAAATCACAAGTTGTTTATTGGGTTGTTTTAGTTCTCTTTGTTGTTGGCGTTATTTTTGTTCTTCAATATTATGCTAATATTAGTAATAAGGATTTAGGGAGTGGTTCTGGACAGATTGGAAATGAGACTAGTGAGTTGGCCGACGCCAATGAAAATATTGATCAAGATAACCAAGCGGAAAATTCTACTGGAGGTGAAAATGATTCTTCAGAAACTGCCACTGCCCAAGAAGTTTTAGAAAATTTTCTCAAGGCAATTTCTGGCCAGCAAGCCAAAAGCAATGTTAAAAATTATACTACCAGTCAATTTTATGCCTCAAGCTTTGTTGTCAGTATTATCACCGGTTCGGCATCAGGTCCAGATAATGCTATAATTATAAGTGAAGGCGAAAAAAGTGGCGATAATCTTATTTTTCAGGTTAAAGAAAGTTATAATATTAGCAATACCAATAATGCCGGTGCCAATGGAACTTATTTTTACGCTTTAATTAAAAGTCAAAATCAATGGCTGGTAAATTTTCGAGGCGAAACAAAACCTTAATTAGTGAGGATTAATGAGGGGCAAAAAAAGCCTTAAAAAACACTCAATTTTAATCGGAATATTATCCGTTCTAGTTTTATTTTCTTATTTGGCTGGTCCTCAAAAAGCCAAAGCCGTTGCCTGGTATGAGCATTTAATTTCTGATTCGGAATTTTCTAATAAGAACTCAATGAGCGTCAATCAAATACAGAACTTTTTAATGGCCAAAGGTTCAGGATTGGCTAATTATATTATTCCTCAAGGACATCGTCCGCCTCAGCCAGGGGCAGGCCAGCGTGCTTCTAATTATATTTGGCAAGTTGCTCAGGAATTTAGAGTAAATCCTAAAGTAATTTTAGTGACGATGCAAAAAGAGGAAAGTTTAATTACATTGTCTAATCCTTCTTCTGTTCGTTTAGAATGGGCTATGGGTTATGGCTATTATCCCGGCAGTCCCTACACTGATCCCAATAATCCAGATTATCTGGGTGGTTTTGGCCGACAGGTTTATTATGCCACCAGATCAATGAGATATAACTTTGATCGCGGCCGGGGACCGGGATCATGTCGGGTTGGTCAATATTGTCAAATTACCACCAAATCCTGGGAGTCGGGCAAAACTAATGTTTATTTATCTAATCGGGCAACGGCTTTGCTTTATCGCTACACCCCGTATATTTACAATGGTAATTATAACTTTTACACCATTTATCGTAATTGGTTTGGACCAGGTTCTGATAGTTGGACATTTTTGCTAATTCGGGCTATTGGAGACCCCAAAGTTTATTTGGTAGATCGAGGTAAAAAAGTCTATATTCCTTATGTAGAAACCTTAACTGGTTGGGGTTTTTCAGACTCTGACATTACAGATTTGTCTGCCAGTGCTGTTGCCAGCTATCCAAGAAGGTCGAAAGATTTAACTTTATTGGTTAGAGGAACCGGTTCCCCACGAGTTTACTATATGGACAGTGGTGTCAAAAGATATATTCCAACCGCAGAAATGCTTGTCTTAATAAAGGAAACAATTGCGCCTTATGGAACTGGTATTTCTGATTTGGCTAAGGAATTGGTGAATGCGATCAAAGCTGGTTCTGATTTGGCGCCATTTGTTAAAAATTCATCTGGGTCATACTGGCTAATTTCTGGAAGAAGTAAATATCCAATTTCAACACAGATGATGTCTCATTGGGGCTTATCAGCCAGTAATGCTTGTCAAATTTCTGACACGGTTTTAAATAAATTTAGCAATAGGTTATCAATTGGTAATTTAGTCAGACCCTCTGGCCATTCAAGTGTTTGGAGCATTCAATCAGGTCGCAGAAAATGGATACCAGATCCAGCCACTCTGTATGCGGCATTTCGAGGAAAAGGGGTGAGGGTTATTCCGTTAGCAATAGTTAAAATTTTGCCTCGTTCAAGTAATGTTACAGCATTAGTCAAAGGGTCAGGTTCTGAAGTTTTTTATACTGGCGATGGCACGAAAAGATGGATTCCTGATCCTTATACTTTTAAACTTTTTGGCTTTTCTTTTGCCAACGTCAAAAGAGTACCTAATTACATTCTGGGAGTGGTCAGAACAGGGACACCAAAATTTTATTTAGCTAAAGGTTCCAGTCGGACAATTTATTGGCTCTATGGTGGGGTCAAAAGAGCCATTCCTGATCCCCACACCTTTTTTGATTGGGGTTTTCGGTCAGGAGAGGTTCGTCGTGTTTCCAATAATTGGCTGCGAAGCAAACCAACTGGTCCGGGCTTGAGGGGTTTGGTTAAGAGCAAAAGTTCCGCCCCAGTTTATTATCTTGAAAGCAAGAGAAAGAGATGGATTCCCAGTCCAGAGCGTTTTGGCCAACTTGGTTTTTGCTGGCTTGATCTTGTGACAGTTGATCAATATTTGATTAATTATTACTCTACTGGTCCTGATATGTAAAATTAGGGAATTAGGTTTTAGCTTCTAGGTGTTAGCTTCTAGTTTTTCTAGAACCTATAACCTGAAACCTAGAACCTATTTCTAAAAGGAGGGGTTTTATGAAATTTAAAAATCCTAGATTGCTTATTCTTGTTATTTTATTATTAATCGTTTCCGCTTTTGCGATTTTTTATATTTTCGGCGGCAATATTAAACAGGTAGGATCTCAAGACGGCTCAGCTGAACTTCTAGATGAATATATTATTACTTTTGAAAAAGAGGACTCAAAAAATAATTTTGTCAAAAGGCACAAAGATGACATCCTAAAAGAGAAAAAAATTGGGCCTGATGTCTGGACTTTTAAGTTTAAAGAAGATAAAAGCCTGTTTTTAAGGAGATCTGCTACAAGTTTAGAGAAAGAATCTGGGGTTGAGCTGGCTGAGCCAAACCATATTGTCAGGGCTACTGTTGTCCCCAATGATCCTAATTATTCTTCCCAGTATCATTTGCCTCAGATTAAGGGGTCATCTGGCTGGGAAATGGAGACTGGATCAGATTCAACTGTAATTGCGGTGATTGATACCGGAGTTAAATTAAATCACCAGGATTTAGAGGATAAAATTTGGACAAATCCCGGTGAGACCGGCGGCGGAAAAGAAAATAATGGTGTAGATGATGATGCCAATGGCTATGTAGATGATTGGCGAGGTTGGGATTTTTATAATAATGATAACAATCCTTCAGATGATCATGGGCATGGGACTGAAGTTTCCGGAATAGCTACAGCTGAGACTGATAACAACAAAGGAGTGGCAGGTGTTAATTGGTCAGCTACAATTATGCCTTTGAAGATGTTAAGTAGATATGGTTATGGTTCTGAAGCTGATCTTATTGCGGCAGTAAATTATGCCAAAGATAATGGTGCTGATGTGGTTAATATGAGCTTGGGGGGTAGTTGGTATACTCAGGCGGAGAAGAATGCAATGGATTCCGCGGCTGCGGCTGGGGTGGTTTTGGTAGCAGCAGCTGGTAATGCGCCCTTGTGTTCTTACAGCAGTCATGTTGGAGTGATTTGGCCGGCCGCTTTTTCAAAAGTAATGGCGGTTGGGTCAGTTAATAGCTCGGATCAGTCTTCTTCATTTTCTTGTCTAGGGCCTGAGGTGGGCGTTTCAGCCCCTGGTGAAAATATTTATACTACTTTACTTAATGGTGGTTATGGTAATGGTGGTTCTGGGACTTCCTTTTCTAGTCCTCAGGTAGCAGCTCTTGCCGGTTTAATTTTAGCCAAATATCCAGGGGCGAGTCGAGTCCAAGTTAATTACCGAATCATTGATGGGGCAGATAAAGTTTCTGGTATGGGCTGGCTCGATAGAAGTACCAGCTATGGCTATGGCCGGATCAATATTTTCCGTTCATTATTAAGAATAGTTAAGGGGCCTGATGACAAAATTTGGGTAATTTCTGTGGACGGTAATACGAAACACCTTGTGCCCGATACCACTACTTTTAATTTTTGGAAATTTTCAAATAATCAAATCGAGGACTTAGATCAGTCTGGAATCGATGCCTTTGCCACTGGTTCTAATATTCATTATTTAATCAAAAATTCTACCCCTGATTATTATTTGGTTAATAATGGGATTAAAAAGAAATTTGCCCATCCTAATTATTTAACTGTTTGGGGGCTTTCTTCTGATCAGGCCATTCAATTTAATGATATTTTTATTAATGGTTTTACGGATGGCAAGGTTCTGAGAAGATTAGCCCGTTCTTCCGCCCGAAGTTATTTTATAGATGGTGGTAAAAAATATCCCATTGCCAATTCTTCATTTTATTCAAATTGGACTTTGCCTTATTCTCAGTCTGCTTTAGTTTCTGGTACCTTTTTAGCCTTAAAACCAACTTCAAGATCGGTTTATCGCTTAGCTAAAGGTTCTTCGTCGGCCGTTTATTTAATGGATCGGGGGACAAAAGTCCATGTAACCAGCCTTAAACGGATGATCAATTATGGCTTTTCATGGTCTGAAGTGGCTACTGTTTCCAATTCTTTTCTGAATATTTTTCCTTATCGGATCCTTAATACTTTAGTGAAAGGACCGGGACCAGAGGTTTATTTTATGCTCGAAGGTAAAAAAAGATGGATAGTTAGCCCTGATACTCTTGCGCACTTAGGTTTTAATTCGGGCCAAATTAGAGTCCTCTCTGGTTCTAATGTAGCTAGCCTGAGAACTGGGCAAAAACTAACCCGTTTAGTTAAAGATGCTGGTCCAGCAGTTTATTATGTTGAGAATCATACCATCAGACATATTCCAACCATGGAAAGATTTAACCAATTGGGTTTTTCCTGGTCTAATGTAGTCACCATCCCTTATTCTTATTTAAGAACTTTTCCCAATGGTCCTGATATGTGAGATTAGTTATTTGGACTTATTTTTGATATAATGTCCTCTACAATGAAAAATATTCATTTTATTTTATTTATTTTGATTTTATTTTTTATCTATTTTGTAGGGAGAGTTTTTTTAGATTTTTCCACTAATTTTATTTCTGTAGGTTTAGTCGCGATAATACTCCTATTTTCTCTATTTTTGGCTTTTCTAAAAGATCCAAAAATAGGGATTTTCTTTTTGGTTTTTAGCCTTCCCTTTGAAAGAATCCCCTCAGTTGAAATTGGCGGCTACACAGTTAAAATTAATCAGATTATTGTCTTAATTTTAATGCTGGCTTTTATTGGTCATTTGGTTTTTAAAAAAGATTTTAAATTAGTCAAAAATCGTCTCTTGCCATTTTTGTTATTGTTTTTGGCGGCGGTGGTTTTATCTTTTTTGAATAGTTTTGAATTGACACGATCTATTTTAGTTTTCTTATTATTTTGCTTTGTTTTTGTGGTTTTCTTTTTGGTGCCGAATTTAGTTAGAGATAAAGAAACTCTGAAATTAATCATCAAGATTTTGGCTTTCGTGACAATATTAGTTTGTCTTTTTGGTCTTTATCAATATTTAGGCGATTCTTTTCTTGGTTTGCCCCAAACTTTAACTGGTCTAAGAGAAGCCTACATAAAAAAGGTTTTAGGTTTTACGCGGATACAGGCAACCCTTTTAGAGCCTTTGTATTTGGCTAATTTTTTGATTATTCCAATGACTTTATTATTTGCTTTGTTTTTGTCGGGTCAGATTAAAGTAAAGTGGTTTTGGGTAGCGGCATTTTTTATTTTGGTATTAACTGTTTTTATTTTGACTGTGGCTCGGAGCGGATATTTGGGCCTGGCGGCTGCTTTTCTGGTGGTTATGCTTTTTAGAGCAAAATCATTTTTATCTTTAAAAAATTTATTGCTTTTTGTTTTAGTGGTAGCTATTTCTGGTTTGTTGGCTTTGGTGTTTTTAGGAGGCGCCAGGAATCAATTTTTTGCTCATAGTCAGGCGCCTTTGGCAGGTGAAGGGCAGGCTTCTGTCGAAGAAAGAGGAGAAACATCTAAAACGGCTTTTAAGGTTTTTGCAGAGCATCCGATTTTGGGAATTGGTTTGGGTAATTTTGGTCCAGATTATGACAACTATCCTTCGCAGATGCCAGAAGGCGGCTGGCAAACTGTTAATAATCAATATTTAGAAATATTAGCCGAAACAGGCATTTTGGGCTTGGCGACTTTTATTTTGTTTTTGTTAGTTCTTTTTATGTATAGCTGGCGGGCTTTTAGAATAACCAAAAATCCATATTTGGCGGCTTTTATTTTAGGATGCGTCGCTGCCCTGATTGGAATTTTAGTCCAGTATAATTTCTTTTCCACTTTATATATTATTTATATCTGGTTTTTGATGGGATTGCTGGTGGCAGTTCAAAACATTATATTTAAAAAAGAAAAGGTTTTATTAAATGATTAAAGTATTGCTTTTAAATTTTTTAGCCATAATATCTGTTTTGGGTTTTCTTTTCTTAGCTTTAGTTTTGGGCAGAAAGATCTTTAAGATTTTTAGACTTAGATTGGATTTTTTAACAGAATCATTGTTTTCAATCGCCTTGGGTTTAGGAATATTTGGTTATTTGGTTTATTTTTTAGGTTTGGCTGGTTTTCTATATCCGATAACTTTTTATTTAATTTTATTTTTGACAATTTTAGTTTCCCAAAAAGAGATTTTTGAGGTATTTAAGATTTTTAAAGCAAAGATCAAGAAAATTGATTTATCATTTTTGAAAAATCGTTTCTATCTTTTTCTGGTTCTAATAATTTTGGCTTTTTTGGCTTTAAATTTAATTGCCGCTCTAACGCCAGAGACGGAATTTGATACTTTATGGTATCATTTGCCTTTAGTTAAAAAATATCTTTTTGAACATAAAATCAGTCGATATTCTTCCACGCAATTAGAGACAATGTCAGCTGCCCCCCGATTTTTCGAAATGCTTTATACTTTTTGTTTTGTTTTTTTTAAGACTGAGATTATGGCAAAATTGTTGCATTTTTTCTTGGGAGTTTTTGGGGGATTGGCTTTATTCTCAACAGCCAGGAGATTTTTCTCTCAAAAAATAGCCATAATATCTTTGGCGATTTTTTATTCTTCATTATTATTTGGCTGGCTTAGCCGGACCACTTATGTTGATTTTGGGGTTTTGTTTTTTGGTTTTTTGGCGATTTTGGCTTTTTTGATCTGGAGAGAAGATAAAAAAGAAAATTGGTTGTTTTTAATCGGAATTCTAACAGCAATATCCGTGGCCACAAAATTATTAAATTTGTATTTGTTCGGAGTTTTATTTTTAGGGATAATTTTTATTTATTTTCTTGAGAAAAGAAAATTCAGATTAGGTAAATCTTTATTGGTCTTTAGCTTAGGATTTATTTTAATTTTATCGCCTTGGTTGATCGACGCTTTTGTTAGAACTGGAAATCCTCTTTATCCCATATTTTCTATTCCTCCTGACTGGGAATTTGCCGGAGAAAGAGGCGAGAATTTTAGAGAATGGTTTTTAATTTATCATCCTAAAACTTTTTGGTCAGTGATCAAAAAGATATTTCTTTTGGATATTAGCCCATTTTTTGCCTTAATCCCTTTGTTATTTTTATTTTGGCGTTTTCTGAATTCGAAAATTAAGATTATTTTATTTTTGGTTATTTTAGGCTTTTTGGCCTGGAGCTATCTTCCAATTTATGTTTCTAGGTATTTGATAGCTTTTGTGCCCCTTTTCGTGCTTTTGTCGGCAATCAGTTTTGATTTAATTTTGCGAAAAAAAATTATTAGCCCCATTCTTTCTTATTTGTTTTTAGCTTTGATTTTAATTCCTTTATTATTTTTATCTTTGAGGCAAAATAGATTTTTTTTGCCGGTTGTGTTTGGGATCGAGAGTCGGCATGAGTTTTTAATACGTGAGGTACCCAAGAAGGAAGATGATTTTTATGATATTGATAGTATCATAGCTCAAAATATTAAAGAGACGGATAAAACTTTAGTTTATGGGATTCACAATCTTTATTATTTAGATTGTCCTTATTTGGATGCCACAGCTATTGAGGAGGAATTTCAGGAAATTGATGGTTTGGATCAATTTTTAAAAGTTTTAAAAGAACATAATCTGACTCATATTTTGACTAAAACTTATAATTTAACGAATATAATTAGTTATTTAGCTGGAGAAGAAAAAGCTAATATAATTTTAAAAGACCCTGATTTTAATCAACATTTTAAATTAATTTATAATCAGCTCTATGGTGATTGTCCTGTTTATTTTTATCAGATAGTTTATTAAATTGATTTTTTGGGGTATAAAAAATGAAGAAATTAACTATTTTAATCCCTTGCTACAATGAAGGAAAAGCAATTGGAAAAGTGATTGATAGTGTGCCTATAAACAAATTAAAGAGTCGTGGTTTTAAAATTGATCTTATAGTTGTCGATAATAATTCTACCGATAATACTAGTAGAATTGCCAAGGAAAAAGGAGCGCGGGTCATTTTTGAAAAAAGAAAAGGCAAAGGTAATGCCCTAAGAACAGGTTTTAGGAAAATAAGTCAAGATACAGATTACGTTATTATGCTGGATGGAGACAATACCTATAAGTCAGAAGAAATTCCAAGACTAATTGAGCCTCTTGAAAATAATTTCTGTGATGTTGTTTTGGGTTCTAGGTTAGAGGGAAAAATAAAACATCATTCAATGGATTTTTCTCATAGATTAATCAATTGGATATTTTCTTTTTTCGTCAGACATATTTATCGAGTTAATATTACCGATGTATGTACTGGTTATTTTGCTTGGAAGAAAAAGGTGATTAAAAAATTAACCCCTCACTTGGAATCTGAAGGCTTTTCAATAGAAATGGAAATGGTGGTTAAAATGGCGAAATTGGGCTATGATATGTATTCCGTCCCCATTACTTATGATAAAAGAACGGGAGATTCAAATTTAAAACCATTCAGAGATGGTATTAAAATTATTTGGGCTTTTTTAAAAAATCTTAGATGGAGGCCTAAAAAAATAATCAATATTAAAAAGTCAAAAAAGACAAAGGAAAGCTTTTTGATTAAAATTTTAGTTGTTTTTTGGTTAATTATTATCTTATTTTTATTTTTTACAAAGAGTCCATCAGGTCAAACTTTTGGGGGGATTTTGGAAAGATTTAAGGGGATTGTTTTATCTGAATGGATTTATCAAGCAGAAGATTTGCCTTTTGACGAATGTAAGATTGTTCCAGATTCTGAATCAGAAAAAGGAGAGACATTAGAAACTTTTTCAAATAAAGAATCTAATCAATATATTTTATTAGGACCTTTTGTCGTTTTAGCTCCAGGTCGTTATAAAGTCATTTTCAGATTAAAAACAGACGATCTAAAAAAGGATCATTTAGTTAATTTGGAAGTATTAAAAAATAAAGGATTAGAAATAATAGAAAAAAGAGAAATTATGGGTAAAGATTTTAAAACATCTGGAGAATATCAGGATTTTGAATTAGAATTTGTTACAGAGGGTGGAAGAGGATTTGAGTTTAGAGTTTTTTTGGTTAGGGGAAAACTTTGGATAGATACAATTAAAGTAAAATCAATAGATAAAAATTGGAAAGATTCTCTGATCAAATTGCCTAGAATATTGATTAAGGGTTAGTCGTTCTTTTGATAAAATAGTCTTGTTTTTCAGCCTTATTTTTGTTATGCTTGGTTTACTTGAAAAAAGGAAGAGAAATGAGAAAATATTCTTGGCAAAAGATATTAGCTGTGGTGGTAGCGGTGGCTGCCATTTTTTGGCTTTCTTTTTATTATGCTTTTTTGACTAACTTCCCCATTGGTCATGACGCTGGACATCATGTCTTGAATGCCATTAGAATAGAAAATTCGGGTTTTTTAAATCTTGAATTTTTCAAAGCAGCCCTGTATCCGATTCCTTTGATACTTTTTGCTCTATTTCATAAAATTTCTCAAATCGCCTGGCCCCAATTATTTTTGTATACAATTTGTCTTTTTCTATTTTTGACATGTGTTATGTGGGCATATTTTACGACAAAGATAAGTGAGAATTGGAAAATTGGGATAATATCAGGAGTATTGTTGGCTAGCTCGCGATGGATTTCAGATGCTCTAAGGATTGGTTTTCTTGGTGAAGCTTGGGGTTGGTTTATTTTTATCTTAGCTTCCTATTTCTTGGTTAAAAGAAAGTTCTGGCCTTTATTAATTTTACTGGTAATACTTTTTTTCTCCCATCCATTAGTTCTGGCTGTATTTTTAGTAGTTTTAATTTTGTATAGTTTGGTGATTCTGATATCTAGCCCAGAGAAAGAAGATAAACAATTTTTTGCTAAAATATTTTCTATTCTTTTAATAGCTATAGCTGGAATTTTAATTTTGAATCCTGAAAAATTTCAGCCCTTTAATCATCTCAGCATATTTCGCTATCTTGAGGGCGCGCGAAGTTTAAAAATTATGATGATGGACTCAGACAAGAGGAGAATTTTATTATATCTTATTGGTCTGGTTGGTTTGGTTAAATCAATCAGATGGTGGGGAAAGAGAGAAATAAAATATCTTTTTGTTTTGCTTTCGGTCTCAGTAATTTTATCCCAATTGTATTTATGGGAAATCAATTTCTGGGTTTTCAGGTTTTATCCTTATTTTGAAATGACCATGGCCTTTTTTGCTGCGGTGGGACTTTATTATTTAATAGAATTGTCGAGAGAATTTTTTGCCAAGAGAGGAATTAAACCTTGGCCGGTTATTATTTTAATAGTTTTGTTATTAGTTTTACCTAATATAAAAGTAAACAAATCGATTACTCTTTGGCAGAAAGATAATCCAGAAGTTTTGGCTATTTGCCCCTCTCAAGATAAAGAAGCTTTCTTGTGGGTTAAAAATAATTTGCCAAAAGATGCGGTTTTGGTCAGTGCAGTTAAATGGGGGGCTTGGTTGGGGCCATTAAGTGAGAGAAAAGTCTTAGAAATAGATTATATTTTTTCTTCAGAAAAAATGGCTAAGGAAATTGAGAATTTTGCTAGAAAAGATATCGTTGATTATTTTTATTTTTCTAGTATTCAGAAAAAAGACCCAATTATAGAAGAAAATTATAAACTTTTTGAATTAATTTATAATAAAGATGGGGTGAGAATATATAAAGTAAAGAGGTGATAATGAAAATTAAACAATTTATTGCTCTGCTAATTTTACTTTATTTGCCTTTAGCCTGGTTTTGGCCAGAAATTTTATTGAAAAATTATCTTTTTTTACCATTAGCAATTTTGGCTTTTTTGCTTTTCTTTTTTGATCTAACCAATAAAGAAAAAATAGCCTTGATTGCAGCCTCGGTCGTTGTGGGTTTATTTTTAGCCAATATTTTACCCGATCCATTTATTTTGTTTAGAAAAATTGGTATTGTTTTGCCTATTTCTCTCGGTTTGGGCCTTCTTGTCATTTTTTTAGTAATTTTCATTGTAGTTAAATTATCATTTTTAGTTTATAATAAACTTTCAATTGGTATAAAAAAATAAAATGACAAAATCAAGTAAAAAAATAGCCATCATCATTGTAGGCTACAATAGCCATAAATACTTAAAAGATTGCCTTTCAAGTATTAAAAAATCAGTTTTTAAAAACTATTTTATTATTTTTGTAGATAATCATTCTCAAGATGAATCGGTTGAATTTATCAGAAAAAATTTCCCCAAGATTCGGATTATTCAGAATTCAAAAAACCTCGGCTTTGCTCAAGGAAATAATATTGGCACAAAAGAGGCGATTAGGCAAAAAGCAGATTTTGTTTTTCTTTTAAATCCTGATACGATTTTAGATTCGCAATGCCTTCAGAAATTAATAGAAAAAGCCGATAATCAAACAATATTGCAACCCCAGGTTTTACTTTATCACAAGGGGAAAAAGACAAATATGATCAACACAGCTGGCAACGCCCTGAATTATTTAGGCTTTAGTTATTGTGGTGATTACAAAAAACAAGCCCGGCAATTTAAAAAAGATAAAGAAATTTCCTTAGCTAGTGGATCAGCCTTATTCATTCCTATCCCGATTATTGAAAAAATAGATTTATTTGAGAGAAATTTTTTTATGTACCATGAAGATGTAGACTTTTGTTGGCGAGCCAGGCTGGCAAATTTTGGCATCAAGTTGATTCCTAAAGCCGTGGTCTGGCACAAATATGTTTTTTTAAAAAACAAAATGAAAATGTTTTATTCTGAAAGAAATCGCTTGTTATTTATCTTTAAAAATTTTTCCCTAAAGACTATTTTGTTGTTTTTGTTGATGGGAATAATTAATGAAGTTTTAGTTTGCGTTTATGCTCTTTGGAACGGCTGGTTGATGGAGAAGTTGAGTTCTTATTATTCAATATTTTTGCTTTTGGATGATTTGTTAAAATGGCGTGCTCGGATAGATAGAATAAGAAAAAAAACTGATGGTGAGATGAAGCAATATCTTAATTCAAAAATTATCTTTGAAGAAGTTGAATTGCCAGCCAATAAAATATATAATTCATTGCTCAATACTTATTGGAAAATAATCAAAAGATTTATTTAGGAGATAGATAATGTCTTTGTTAATGAAAAAGAGTAATCTAGTTAAAATTTGCGCTTTTTTTATCTTGATTGTAATCTATTTACTTTCTTTGATTTATCAATTAAATTTTTTCACTGTAATTTTAGGATTTCTATTTTTATTTTTTTTGCCTGGTTATTTTATTAATAAAATTCTTAAATTAGATAGATTGTTAAACTTGCCAGCTAAAATTGGTTTTATGATTGTTTCATCTGTGGCAATAATTAATTTTCTTTTTATTTTGATTAGTAATAATTTGCGTTTTGTGAGATCCTGGCATTTGATAATCATTTTGGGTTTGGTGACAATTTTATTTTTCTCGAGTTTATTAATTAGCCAGAAAGAAAAAAGGAAGGTGCAGGTTCCAGTTTTTAGAAAAGATGATTTAATCCTTTTGGTAATATCTCTATTGCCCTTATTATTTTTTATTATTAGGTCTGTCATCGATCCCTATTTAGCCGATCAAGATGCGGCAGCATATATTTTGATTATGGAAGAAGTGAAAAATACCCACAAGGATACTTCTTTTCTGGTGCCAAGAAGATTCGGTTTTACCTATATAATTATGTCTTTACATTATTTAACTGGATTGAGTTTTTTGGATATTTTTAAATTTGTTTTGCCTGGAATAGTCTGGTTGTCTTTTGTCAGTCTTTTTGCTTTTATAAAAAATCAATTTAGAAATAAATATTTAATTTATTTATTTTATCTCCTTTTTCTTATTTCCCCAGCCTTTATTAGCCATATTGATAGAGTGAAGCCAGAAACAATTACTTTTATGATGGCTGCTCCAGCGATTATTTTGTATTTATTTTCTATTCTGAGGAATGATTATAAAATATATATTTTAGGCCTTATTTATAGCATAGTCGCCATGAAGTCTCATGATACTGGATCGATTTTACTAATGTCTTATTTAGTAGGTACTTTATTTTTTATTTTTTCCAACTTCAAAATTATAAAGCCCTATTTTACTTTGAAAAATGTCCTTTTGTTTTTGATCATAATTTTCCCCTATTTAATTTTATTTAAATTAGGGGCAATTATTACCATTTTTCGGAGCTCATTAGCTTTTTTCCCCCACTCTATCAGTGATTTTAATTTTACTTGGTGGTTTTTAGATGATTATGAGTCAGTTGGAGCTCAATTGGGTTGGCCAGGATGGACTTTCATCTTGTTTTATTTATACAATGGTATCTTGGCCGTAATTTTGGCCATTATGGTTCTAATAAAGTTATTTAAAAAAAAGCTTTATCAGCAAAAAAGATTTCTGCTAGCAAGCATTCCCGTACTTTTCAGCCTGGTTCTATTTTTTGGTGTAGCAGAGATTTTACCCAGATTAGGGTTTTTCTTTCTACCTGACCGCGCTTGGGTACACTTTTTTTATAATTCTGTTATCTTTTTATTTTTGTTTTTATATTTTGATTATAAAATCTTGAGTAGAAGATTATTTAGATATCTCAAACCCATTATAAGTTTGAATATTATTGGTAGTTTATTTCTCTCAATATTATTAGCTATTAGTGTGGGCAGTATTGTTTCGCGGAGTGAGGGAGGGATGATAAATAAAATTAGAAATGATATTGAGGAAAATGCGATAATTTTATCAACTCAAAAATTTAATAATGTGATGGTAGAAAGATATACCGGTAGAGAATTTTTGGTTATTAAATTACCAGACAGCATTAAAGATAATTTTAATCATCCCGATGAATTTACAAAAAATTTAAAAAATTACATTAATGCCGCCATGGAGAGTGGGGAAATTGCCAAAAATCCAAAAGAGTTTCCAATAATTAATAAAAAACTTATTGAAGTCATTGAAGAATTCAAAGTGTCTGAATATGGGCAGATCAAAAGGACTGAAAAAGAAAATTTATTATTAAGCACAGAGATAAAACCTTCTCAGAAAGATCTCTTAATTGAAAAAAACATCCCAATATACCTTTTATATTCTTTCGCCAAAACTGATGGCTTTTTGAATAAAGTGGGTAGAAAATATTGGTCAGCCGGAATTGATCCAGAGAATAGAGATTGGTTCTATAATATTCAAAATGATGGAGTTAGCTACAAAGATAGGGCCACCATTCTCATAAAAATTAGATGAGTTATTTAAGGCTTTTGAGATAATTTAGGAATTTTTTTGTTGAATTTTTCCAATTATATTTTTTAACAGTTCTTGGGCCGGCTATTTCTAATTTTTTTCTCAATTTTTTATCAATGATCAGTTTTATAATTGCCTGGACTAATTTTTGTTCATTATCAATCGGAACAATGAGACAATTTTTTTTATTTTGGGCATATTCTTGGGAACCTATTGTATTAGTTAGAATAACGGCAGTTTTTGTTGCCATTGCTTCCAATGAAGTTAAGCCAAAACTTTCCCCAAAACTAGGATTTACAAAGATTTTAGCTTGATTATATATTTTAGCCAATTGCTGCCTATTTTGATATCGAATGAGCTGTAAGCTATTTTTATTTTTGATATTCGGTGAGACTGCTTTAGCTTGAATTTCAGGAAAACGCTCTTTGACTTTTTGAAAAGCCTTTAAAAAAATTGGAAAGCCTTTGGGCTTATTTAATCTGCCCACAAAGAGCAAATAATTCTTTTTAGCTAATTTCCGATCGAAAAAGATTTCATGCTCAATACCATTGGTAATAACTTTGGCATTTTTGGAGGTGATTTTTCTATATTGTCGGGCAATTGGATGGGAGACAGCAATTACTCCTGAAATATATTTTTGAATTCTGGACCGGGAAAGAATAAATTTAATATAAGGACCAACCCAAAGCATTTCAATACAATCTTGGTATAGCAAAACAATTTTAGCCTTGAGTTTTTTTTGTTTTTTAGCCCAGATTGCCGGGATTATTAAAGGCGTATATATTGGAATAATAAAATCGCAATCTGAAATTAATTTTTTGATTTTCCAAAAATAAATTAACTGAAAAGTAAAAAAATCCAACCATTTAATTTTACAGGCCGGATATTGGATGATTTTGATTTTCTTGTTTGTAGAAAAAGCAATTGGCTTGTTGGTGGTAATAATCGAAACTTGATGGCCCTTTTTGGATAAATAATCAGCATATTTTAAGAGACAGATATTGCCACCATGAATCAATAGATTTGGGGTAAGAAAAATAATTTTCACAACTACCTCATTGAGCGAGATTTAATATAATTTTATCTAATTTTATGGCTTCTTCTTTTCTGAGATATTTAGTCTTGGCGCAGTTTTGATGATACGAGTTATAATTTTGGCTAATTTGGTTTAGTTTTTTAAAGATATTATCCCGGTCAGTGCAGATTAAACCCACTTGGTCTTTTTTTAAAGCCTTTTTTGAGGCTTTAGTGCCCCCATATAATAAAATCGGCTTTGAGAAGGCTAAAGCCTCATAAAATTTTAAGGGAATGGCATAATCATATATTTTGGGATTTTTTAAGCCAGAGATGGATACGAGAACAATATGTGATCTTTCAAGCTGCCGGAAAAGTTTATTTCTTTGAATAGGCGGATTAAGATGGACAGAGTCTTGAATTTTATTCTTTTGGATCAATTTTAACAAAAAAGGCATTTTATTTCTTTGGTAGCCAAAAAAATGAAAAATATAATTATCAATATCTGATTTATGTTTGCCAATATTTTTGATTACTTTATCTATAATTTGATAGGGAGAGAAATTGCCACCAAAAAAGACTCTAATTTTATTTTTGATTGGCATTTTGGTCATTTTTTTAATATTGCTCGCATTATAAATTATTTTGATTTTATTTTGGGCAATTGAGAATTGCTGATGAATAATTTTTTTTAATTCTGGGGTGACAACACAAATTTTATCTGCATTTTGGTAAGTCCATTTTTCGATCTTTTTGGCAATTTTATATTTTAGATTATTTTTAGAATAATTAATAAGGACTGATACTATAGCAGGATCGCGAACGTCAATAATTAAGGGAATTTTAAAGAACTTTTTTAAGATTACGGCAAAAAAAGTTAATATGATTGGTGGCGAGGTAACCCAAATTATTTTATAGGAAGACTGACGGTGATTTTTGCCAAATATTTTTAATAATCTAAAAAATGTGATTATATTTTTTAAACTACCCTCTCGATAGTATGGGCCAAGAGAATAACCCTTATGATAACTCGAACCATGGTGATATAAATCAAAATTAATGCTTTTTAAATATTGAAACATTTCAGTTCGAGCTAAAGCAGAATTTGTTTTTTCGCCGGGATCGGCAGGCAAGAAAACTGCTGTTTTGATTTTTTTCATTTATTTTTTAACCTCAGCATTTATTACAATCCCAGTGCAATAATTAATGGGCAAGTTCCATTCAAATAATTTAGAAAAAAGGCCAGCCAGAAAACTCCAAATTGCCCCAAGATAAACATTTTTAGCAAATGGTTTGGCAATAATTGTTAATATTTTGATTGAACTATTTTTTTGAGCAAATTCTCCAGAAAAGATATTATAATAGCCTGTAGCTTCCCAAAGATACCTAAGACCCTTTTCTGTTTTTAATATTTTAAAATCATTTTTTTTAAAACGCTTAATGCATTGTGAGGGCAATTCGAGTCCATAATGACCATACATTTTAATCCATTTTTTTTGATATATTTTAGGATATTTTTTCATAAAATTTATCCAAGGATTATTTTTGCTATCAGTTTCAATCGAGGCATAGACAACAGCTCCAGGTTTGGAGACCCTCCTGATTTCTTTGAGGATTTGATTTTTTTGTTTTAATGGAATGTGTCCGAATACCTGATCGGCAAGAATATAATTAAAGGTATCATTTTTAAATGGTAAATGAATTCCGTCGTATAAAACAGCCTTGGGATACATTCTCTTAGCATTTTTTAAAGATTTAAAAGATATATCTGTACCTATCACTTTTCCTATTTTTTTGTATGCAGAATGGCCGCCCCCACAACCAAAATCAAGAACTAGGCCACGCTTAGGATGATCGGCTGAAAATCGTTCAAAAGATCTAATATGCCTATCTGATAAACTGAAAAAATGCCATATTTTGTAGATTATTAATAATGCCGGGTTTTTAATCTTAATTGGCTGCAATTGATTTATAAATTTTCCTTCATAAAAGTCATCTAATTTTTTATTGAATATATAAATCCCATCTTTTATCTGGTATTTATGTCCTGATTGGCAAATTAAATAATTTTTTTCTTTTCTGATTTTTCTTTTGCAATGCGGACAAATAAAGATATTGTTTAGTAGAAGTTTATCCATAAATTTTAATTTCGTGAGATTTTTTATTTGATTTAATTGAATTAGTTATTTTATTAGATTTTATCTTTTGATTATAGGCTTTGGAAATTTCGATTTTTTCCAATTTTGGCTGATAGATTTTAAGATAGAGTTTTATACCCTGATTTGAAAGAGTATTTTTATTTTGGTTAATTTTAGTTTTGACTTTTCTGGCCAAGATTAGATTTTGATTCAATTGATGCTGGGTTTTGAATTTAATTTGATCTAATATTTTAACAGATTTGGGGTCAATTTTAAAGGTTCTTTGGAGTTTTTTGTCAGAATAGCGAACCGAAAATAAAATTTCTGATTTTTTGTTTCTGAATTTTGCCTCCGGCCCGTCTCCATTTTCTAAACCAAATAAATTGCCTTTAACGAATTTATGAAATTCTTGATTTTTGATGGCAAAAACGCTGTGTTGGGCGATTGAGCGGAATTTGTTTCTTTGTTTAGGATTTGAGGTATAAACATAAGTTCCAGGATCAATAATAAATTTTTTTCCTTTATAACTGAGTTCAAATGAACCAGTGTCGTTATGGGCGTGACCGCCGTTGCCATCTTGGCCTATGTCGCCAGCGATAATTGCCAAATACCAATTCCATTTATTTACAATTAGAATCTGACCTTGGGGGAAATATTTGACATAATTTTTTAAAGATTTTTTTGGGATTTTTATATTTAGCCACCAGCATTCTGGCTGTAGAGGTTGGGAACAAAATAGTTGATTTTTTGGGAAAAGAAAATGGGCTAGATTGACTAAATAGCGATGATCTAAACTTTGCCAGTTAAAATAATCGGCGAAGATAAATAATCGGCCCGAATCATTGTCGCCGAATTGAGGCGCTTCGCCATTAGGCTTAACACAATGGGTTGTAAACTCAAAAGCTTTTTTTAATCTCAGATAAAACTGGCGGCTGAATTTAATCCGATGTTTATGGCATAAGCAAACTGTATAGGCGACCAATTCCAAAACTAAGCGATGATAAGAAGTAGAGGCTTCGAAATTAACTCCATCTAGATAAAATTGATGTAAAACCTCTTTTTCAAATTCTTTTAAGCTAAATTCAAGCCATTTTTGAGAATTAGGTAAGTTAGGGGCCAAAAGTCCCAACCAAATTAGTCCAACCAAGTCAGACATATAATGGTTAGATCTTATGCCAAGATTTTCTAAATTATGAAAAATATAATCTCCATGTTCAGCTAAAGAACCAGCAAATAATTGATAAAATTTAGTCTCCTTTTTTAATTTGGCCGACTTTCGAAATAAATCATAAGCCAAAAGCCAGTTTGTTGCCCGAATTGCCACCTCCATGGTACATTTCCAATTTACTCCATAATAAATAGGGTTATTTTTAATCCAATCCGTTACTTGATCGACAAAGTATTGGACATATTTTTCATTTTTAGTTTTTTGATATGCCGCGCCCACGGTTAGCATTTGCTGAAAACGGGAAACTTCCCAGGGATTTTTAATATCCGTACCAAGAGGATAATCATATTTAATGTCTTGATAAAATTTATTTTTGGGCCAGATATAACCTGAAACATAGTTTTTGTGCCAATCGATTTTTTTGCCTACCCTGAGCTTAGTTGATGAGTAGATGTTTAGATTGCCAGCTAAAATTTTGTCAGCTGTTTTGATATCTTTGAATTTTGAAAAATCAGTTTTGAGAAAAAAATCAGTTGATAAAATATCGAACCTTAATTTTTTTACCTGATGATTTGGTTGGAATTTTCGAGCCTTGATTTTAATATAAATCAATCTTCTTGTAAGTTTAATAATTTGCCTGGGATGCAAAATTGCGAAAATGACTTTATTAATCATTTAATTATTTCCTCTTTTTATTAAATTTAATTGTCATAAACCAGCCAACTCGGTTATTACCTAATAAATAGGCAAGGATTTTGACAAGAGAATGAGAAAAAATATTGCTTTGCGCTAAAGTATCATAAACTGTTAATATAGTTTTAATCTCAATGTTTTGCACGGGTTGTCTGTGCAACATTTTTTCAACCTCTTTTCTGGTAAATGCTTTTGTGCCAAGACTTTCTACATAATGGTATAAACACCAAGAAAAAGATTTCCATGGCCTGGCTTTTAATAAGGCATATTTAACCCAAAGCATAAAAACTAACAATGAGTGTCGATGATAGACCATAATTTTACATTCTCCGCTGGGCTTGGTGACGCGGATAATTTCGGTCAAGGCTTTTTTAGTATTAGGGGTATGATGGATAACTCCCCAACTATAAACTAAATCAAAAGAATTATCTTTGTAGGGAATATTTTCACAATCGGCAACTTTAACCCCTTTAGCTCTTAATTTATAAATTTCCATTCTTTTTTTAACATGTTCGATGGCATTTTTGGTAAGATCAATGCCATAAGCTTCTGCCCCTGCTTTAACCCATTGAGTAAAATCTGTTCCTGCGCCAATCCCGACTTCTAAAATTTTTTTGCCATAATAACGAGTAAATTGGGCAAAAGAAAAAATTTCCGGCTCAACATAATAACGATGTTTTTCAATTTCTTCAAAATATTTTTTAGTGAACTTTTTCTTGGTAGTAAATTCAGTACCACATGATTTTTTATTCCAAAAATAATGAAGCTTTTTTTTCATCTGATCTTTTATTTTCATTTTTCCTCTATAAATTAGGATAATATGCTGTTTTGTTCAAATCAGATTGTTTTGAGAGGTGGGGGGTATATTAGTATTTTTTTATTGATTTTGTTTTTTAATTTGATCTAAGACATTTTTGGCATTTATTGTCCAAGTGTGTGCTCTGAGAATTTGTTTTCTAGCTGTTGTGCCCAATTTCTTTCTTGAGACAGGATTGTTTGCTAAATCATTGATAGCTTTGGCTAGAATTTTTGCCTGAGATGGCGGCACTAATATAGCTGTTTTGTTATTTTCTAAAACTTGACCAATTTGTTCTAAGTCACTGGCGATTATGGGTTTAGCCATAGCCATATATTCAAATAATTTAGTTGGCGACCCGAAAAATTTAGAGCCATCTTTGTTTGGAACGTGGGGAGAGACTAAAATATCGCAACAAGCCAAATATTTTGGAATTTGTGAATGTGGAATTGAACCAGTAAAAATAACTTCACCCTTTTTCACATATTTATTTAGAAATCTCTCGCTTTCGTTCTTAAGTAATCCTTCCCCAATTAACAAAAATTTTATTCGATTAGTTTTTGTTAAAACTTTGGGAATTGCTTTAGTTAAAACTTTAATACCATGCCAGGGACCAAAACTACTGACAAAACCAACGACAAGATCTTGTTTTAATCCAAGCTCTTTTTTAATTTTATTACCATTAATTTTTGGATTAAATTCTTTTTCATCAACACCATTGGGATTAACTAAAATTTTTTCTTTTGACACCCCAAATTTAATTAATTTTTGCTTTAAAACGTCTGATACTACTACAATTAAATCAGCTTTATTTAAAATGATTTTTTCAGCCCATTTTAATATTAAGCCAAAATGGAGAGTGCCCCAATTTTTTCTCAGCCAATACTCTAAACTGTTTACTTCTAAAATAAAAATTCTTTTGGATATTAAAGAAAAAAAGACACCACTTAGATTAAAACCATTATGTCGTTGATAGATTAAAGACGGAAATTTTTTAGTCAAACCAGGTCTTAATAAAATTTTAAAAAATACCTTAAAGCTGTAGGCCATTTCTCCAATTTCAATAAAGAAATTCATACAGTCTGGATATGAAATTAAGATAAATTTTTTAGCTGAACTTGGCACACGAGCACTCGAAATTAAAGTTACTTGTTGGTCTAGATTTTGGCTGCCTTTTATGACGCCTTCAACATGGGCAAAAGAGCCGCCTTCTTTAGTATAGCCTAAAAAATCTGTTCTCAGATAGAGAATTTTTTTATTTAAATTTTTAATTTTCTTTTTGATTCTCAGGGGAATAATTATCAAGAGGCAGATTGAATAAAAAATTGGTATCAATAAAATCATTAATGCTTCAATGATTAATTCAATTAAAATAATTGGAACCAAAAATATGAAAAGTTTGGTTTTTTGACCATAAACAGGAATAAATTCAATTTGATAATTGCCCAATAAAAAAATTAATAAGGCTAATATTTTATTTCGAGGAATTTCATTAAAATTTGCTCCAGTGATTTTTACTTTACCATTAAGGGCTAAAAGTGAAATTAATTTTTTAGGATTTTGCTTAATTAAATTTGATAATTTGGTAATTTTCATTTGATTTTTTTATAATTTTTTTTGGCAATCCAATAATCATACCAAGCACAAAGATTGGCCAAAGTCCACAATTGAACGCTAAAGTCTGCTTTGCCTTGTTTGTGGTATGAATATATTTTTTTGATATAGTCAGTATTTAGAAGATCCTCCTCGATCAATTTTGAGTTGATGATTTTATTCATTATAAATTTACCAAACCTAGGCTCTTTGAGCCATTTGGCAATTGGGGCAGCAAAACCTCTTTTTTGGCGATAGATAATATTATGGGGAACTGTTCCTTGAAGGCTTTTTTTGAAAATGGTTTTGGTGCCTTGGGAAATTTTAATATTTTCTGGAATAGCCAGCATTTTTGTGACAAATTTATGATCCAAAAAGGGAACCCTAGTTTCAATAGAAACGGCGGCACTGATTTTATCAATTCGCATTAGCAATAATTCTGCTAAACGATTTTTAAGTTCAAGATAAGTCATTCGATCAAGATAATCTCTATGAGGGAATTTTGAATCAAATTTATTATAAATTTTTTTGATTATATTATGGGAATTATATCTATTTTTTAATTTCTTGGTGAGTAGTTTTGTTTTTTCGAATTCAGAAAAAGCAATTGCCCCACCCCAGAAAAGTTCTTCTTCATGATATGCCCGACGGAAAAATTCAACCAAAAATCTCCAAGGCCAAAGATTATAAATAAAAGCACTGATTCGATACAAACAATAACGAATCAATTTAGGCATTTTTTTTAATACTTCATAATATTTATTCAGGCTGACAAATTGTAGATAACCGTCGTAACCGGCAAAGAGTTCATCTGAACCTTCTCCAACTTGGGCGACAATAACGCCATTATCCTTAATGAGTTTTGAAGCATAATAAAGAGGAAAGCAAACCCAATCTGCCAAAGGTTCATCTTGGTGGAAAATTAATTTATCAAAAAATTTCTTAAGATCGTTTTTGGAAATTTTTATTTCATGATAATTGGCCTGATATCTTTTTGAGATTTGTTTAGCGTATCTTGATTCATCAAAGTCAGGTTCATTTTTGAAGCTAACTGTAAAAGTATCAATTGGTTTATTCATTAGATCATTCATTAATATAGTAATTGCGCTGGAATCGACTCCTCCGGATAAATAGGCGCCAAAGGGAACATCACCCATCATGCGTAATTTAACCGATTCTTTTAATTCTTCTAATATTTCTTTTTGCCACTTTTTTTCTGATTTTCGTCTGTCTGTTTTAATGATTTCATCCCAGTATTCTTTGATTTTTATTTTACCGTTTTTATCAATAAAGCCATAATGCCCGGCAGGCAATTTAAAGATATTTTTAAATAAAGTTTTTGGGGCTGGGGTAACAAAAAAAGTTAAATAATGATAAAAAGACTCCTTATCCATTTGGCGAGGAATTTCGTTGTTTGTTAATATAGCTTTGATTTCCGAGGCAAAGATAAATTTATTATTCCAGATAGTATAATAAAAGGGCTTAATCCCGATTCGATCTCGGGCAAAAAAGAGTTGTTTTTTGTTATCATCCCAAATAGCAAAAGCAAACATTCCTCTTAATTTATCTAAGCATTTTTCTCCCCATTCTTCATAAGCATGAATAATTGATTCAGTATCACTTTTAGAGCGATATTTATGCCCCCTTTTAACCAACTCTTCTCTAATATTTCTATGGTTATAAATTTCACCATTAAAAACAATCTGAATGGTTTTATCTTCATTGGCCATTGGCTGTTCACCCAAAGAACTCAAATCAACAATTGCTAATCGGCGGTGGCCCAAACCAACAGAATGACTTTTATTTGACCAAATTCCTTCAGCATCCGGACCTCGATGTTTTTGCATTTCATTCATTTTATGAATTCTATCTTCCAGTTGCTGAATTGGTTTTTTTGAAAAATTAACAATTCCGGCAATGCCGCACATTTTTTATCTACCCCTGAAAATTATTTTGATTATTTTTTATCTTTTTGATAGGTCAATGATTTATTTTAATCCTTTTTTCGAGCAATTGCAATTAAATAATTGCCTCTGTGGTCAATTTCACTGATTCTGTTTGGGATAGTCCAGAATGCTTCAAAAAATGATGAATAGATCAATTTTGGATAAAAACCTATTTTTTGCTTGTTGTTATTTTGTTTTGATTTGTTTTTAAGCTTAGATTTATTTTTAGTTTTTGATTGGTTTTTAATGAAAAATTTATATATCTTTTCTTCACGGGTAGTTTTCAGAGTTTCAGTGAAAATGATTGGTATATAGGTTTTGGTGGTAATTTTTTGAATCTTGAATCCGTTTGTTTGGAGCAAATCAGTTAGACTTTTGGGTTTATAGCAAATTCGATGATCTTGGCCATAAATTCCTCCTTGTCTCTTTCTCCAGAAAGATTTTTTATCCCAACTGGCAAGATTGGGCGTTTCTAATAATAAATAACCCTTGGGTTTAAGTAATCTTCTGACATTTTCTAAAAATTTTTCGGGCTTTCTTAAGTGTTCAATGATTTGTATTCCCAATATTAAATCATACTTTTGTTTACCTCGATAAGTTTCTATATTGGCAATTTTAAAAGTCCCTTCTTTGTTTTTTTGAGCGAATTTAATCGCACTCTTAGAAGAATCAATGCCTATAGCAGAATACCCCTTTTTAGTTAATATGTCGACCAATATTCCCATACCGCAGCCAGCATCTAAAATATGTTTCACTTTATTTATCTTTTGTATAATTTTAGTTAAAAATTGAGCTTTTTTAATTTTTCCTAAATCTTGTTCTTGCTGTATCACCCAATCAAAATTGTAGATATTTTGTTTTTGGGCAGGCATATTTTTTTCAGATCGGACAGCAATTTGACATTTAGGACAAAAATAAAAATGGTTTGCTAATGTTCTTTTTAATTTTTTCTTGCAAAAGGGACAAATATTATACATAGAGATTATTTTTGGGCTAAATAGCCAAACCTAATTCCAAAATACATTTTAATTTTCTGGCAGCTTGGATTCCTTTTTTGTTAATATTCAAAGCATGCCATTGATAGGGCCAATTTTGGTACTTTTTAGCTTGTTTAATACAAGCTTTTTCAACCTTATTTTTCATTCTTTTTTCTTGTAACACTATATTCCTTTTCCAGGTTTCACTTTTTTAATATTTTTTTATAACCAGTCAAATATAAAATATAACTGGCAGATGCGGAGATAGCACCGGCAATTGCTGCTCCCATCGCTCCATAATAATAGATTAAGGGAAAATTTAAAATTAGGTTCAAGACCGCCATTTTAATGGCAATATTTTTAACTAAACTGCCTTTGCCTTTAGCGACAATAAATTTATTATATGGTTGATACATTCCTTGGAAAAAGACAGCAATAGCTAATGGAATAATTAAAGGCACAGTTGACAAGAAAGCTGAGCCAAAGAAAATGGTAACGATAATTTTGGACAATAATATTAAAACTATGACACTGCTAACGAGCCAAGCCAAATTAAAAACTATAACTCTGCGGGAAATATAATCTTCTCTGGCGAAATTCTTAAAAAGACTAGCCGCCAAGGACTGAGAGAGTAAAAGTATTGGATTGACTAAAAGCAGAGCCAGACTATAGAATCCGAGCTGGGTAGTATTAACAAAATAGGAAATTAAAATGCCATCTAATTTATAGGTTGAAACGGCTAATATTCTACCAATATAAATATGCATTCCATATTCTTTGGTTTTCTTTAGAATTAATTTAAGATTTTTTTTCAGATTTTTAAAACTTGGCTTAAAGCTTAAAATGATTGAACTAATTACTACTATTAAACCGCTAAAATTAATGATTAAAGCGTAAGTAACATCAAGTTTAAAAAAATTAATTACAATCAAAGCTCCAGCTAAATACCAAATCCTGGGCATAATGCTCAAAACCGACATTCTGCCGATTGCATTTTTACCTTGGCAAATCAGCTGAAGCATAAACTGAAAGGGTACAACAATTGTTAAAATGGAAACACTCCTGAGGATTTTGCCAGCAGTGGTATGAAAAATAGAATCAATATAAAAGCTGGCACCAAAGATTAAGATGAAAAAGGACAATGATATTAGAATTCCAATTAAGGTAGCGGCGGCGATTAATTCCTGATCCTTTCTTTGTTGTTTTGAGTTAGCCAGCAAGAGGGCGGTCGAGGAGGCAAAGCCAAATTCAAAAAAAATGGAGATTAAGGCGACCAGAGTAATAATAAAGGCTAAAAGACCATATTGTTCAGGGCCCAATGCTCTAGTCACTAAAATAGTGGCAATAAAACCGATCGCCATTGCCGCGATTTGGGAACCATATAAAAACCCAGTCTGTTTTGCCGTTTTAGTTTTTGCTAAGATTAAAAAATTTTTCATTTTATCTTTCATTTATTTTGAATGCTTTGATAAATATTGTTTTAAAAATAATATTTTTCCAATTACCCAGCATATATAGGGTAATGGCCCCTTTAATTGGTTTAAGGTAGATTTGTAGCCGTCTCCCTTTTCATATTTTTGGATAGCTCTCCCATTGTTTTCGGCAATTATACTCAGCCAATAATCACCTACAGTATAAAGCCAGTGCAATGCTCCGTTAGCTCTCTTTATGCTAAGGCCGCATTTTAACAATAAATATGAGAGAGAGGCATTTGAGAAAAAATTAATATGGGTTAAGGGATCCCTTAATTGTTTAAAATTACTATAAAAACATTGAAAAGGAACCTCAATATACAAAGTTCCTCCTGGCGCCAGATGCTTTGCAAGGGCTTTTACAACTTTTATAGGATTAACTGCATGTTCGAGAATATGACAGCATAATATTATATCAAAGTACATATCGCGGGGTATTTTATCTGCAGTTCGGCATAGATAATTTATGTTTTTAGGAAGATTCCATTTTTCATAGTCAACCACATAACACTTATTATTTTTTGCAAATAACTGCAAATTATAACCTTCGGCTCCTCCAAAATCGAGGACTTTAAGACCACTTAATTTACCTTTTCTATTTGCGGCAATTGAATGATATATAACTTTTGCCCGTTTATCTAAATTACTGACTGGATATGCTGCCTTCCGTGCTTTCACGGAACCAAGTTTCTCGATTAATTTGTACTTAATCCCCATATCCTTTTCATTTAAGCGTGGTGATAAAAAGATAAACCCACAATTTTTACATACCATAAAAGAAAATTTGGCGCTTTTACGATTCTTTAGAATATGATTAAAAAGTATCCATTTACGTACATAGCCTGCATCAAGAAGGTGTGATTTCACATAATCACCAGGATGCGAAAATGATTTAGTATACAATCGTTTAAAATATGTATGCCCACAAAGTGGGCACTTATTTATGTTATGCATATCTTTCTACCTTGTTTTTAATTTTTCATAAGTTTTCTACAACCAAAAAGCTTGTTTTTGTAGCTGATACAAGATCTTTGAGCTCAATTGGTATTTTAACAGATTTTATGCCTTCAGCGAATTCAATTAATTCTTGCAAATGACCCTTATCTTGTTCTGGGGTTGTCAATTCTGCTGTGACTCCAAAACCTTCCATTTTTTGATAATCATCTAAAACAATTGTTTTGTTATCAAAATAAACTTCCATATATTCTTTGCCAAAATCCTTATTACCCGAAGCGGTATACAAAAGGGTGCAGATAGAGCCGTCAGTGTATTTGATGGTAATGACTATATTATCTTTGGCTGAATAATAATCAGTCGCTGGATTAATAGATTCATAAGTTACTTCAATAGCTTGTGAGCCAGTTAAAAAATTAAACAAATCAAAAATATGGCAGCCTTCACCAACAATTCTGCCCCCACCTTCTTCTGTGTGCACCCAGTGGTCTAGCGGGATATAACCGGCATTCATCCGATAATAGATCATTAAAGGATTTTGACGATCTGAGACCAGTTTTTTGATTTTTTTAGCATAGGGAGAAAAACGTCGATTAAAACCCACCATATATGGTTTTTTGGTTTTTTTAATTGTCTGGATTAAGCCCTGTAGTTCTTTTTCATTTAGGGCCATTGGTTTTTCAGAAAAGACTGCTTTACCGGCTACCAGAGCATCTTTGCTAATCTGGGCGTGTAAATTGTGACGGGTGGTTATCAAAACCATATCAATATCGCGGCGTTTTAAGATTTGTTTATAATCTGTACCAGCTAATTTGGCTGAATATTTTTGGGCGGTTTGTTTTGCTTTAACTCCGTCTTTGTCAACAACCGCCTTGATCTGATAATATTTTTTTAATTTTTCTAAATTTGGCAAATGCATGCTCGTGGCAAAACCACCGGCGCCAATGATAGCCACTTTGATAATCTTTTTGTCAATTGGTTTAAAATCAATATCAAGTTTTAATAAAGTTTCTTTATTTTTCGGTTTTGGATATTTTAGTAAAGCGGCTAATGGTTTTTCGGGAGCGGTTTTTAAATCAGCATAAGCTTTATCTGCTTCATCAATAATATATTGTTTAGCGACCATTTTGCCAAAATCAATTTTGCCATTAGCCAGTAGATTGAGATATTCTTGCATATTACGATTTTCTGTCCAGCGGACATAGCCGAAAGGATAATCTTGGCCTTTTTCTTCATATTTTTGGTCATAACGACCAGGACCATAAGAACAAGAGATTTTTAATTCCACTTCTTTTTCGTAAAAAGGAGAGCGTTTTAAATTTAAACCAACTGCGCCAACTACTACTACCGTTCCTTTTTTGCGGATCATTTGCATCGCCTCATTTACTGGTTGGTCGCTTTTGGTGGCGGCGCAAATTATAACTCTATCGGCCCCTTTTCCTTCTGTTTTTTGTAAGACTTTGGTGACTGCGTTATCTTCTGCTGAAACGCTTAAATCAGCTCCTAAATCTTTTGCCATTTTTAATCGATTTTTATCTAAATCAATGCCAATTACATGACAGCCATTAGCTTTAAGAATTTGTGTTGTTAACAAACCAATTAAGCCTAAACCAACCACCACAACTTTATCTCCTAATTTGGGATCAGCCTGTCTGACGCCCTGCAAAGCAATAGAACCCAAAGTTACTGAAGCTGCTTGGCGGAAATCCACTTTTTGGGGAATTTTTATCACTAAATTTTTGGGCACGGCAATAATTTCTGCATGATTGGCTTTTCCAGCACCGGCAGCTGCTACTCGATCCCCTCTTTTGAGGCCTTCAATATTTTTCCCTACTTTTAAAACAACACCGGCGGCGCTATAACCGGTTAGAGATCCTGTCTTCAAAGCACCTCGGACTAAATTTAAGGTTTTTTTAAAACCCTGTTTTTTGATCATTTCCAAGGCTAATTTAACATTTTCTGGTTGTTCTTTGGCTTTTTGAAAAAGGCTTTTGCCTGATTCAGTCAAGCCAGTCAATTCAGTGCCAGTGCTAATTAAAGAGTATTTGACTTTAATTAAAATTTCGCCCTCGCCGCAAATCGGAGCAGGAATTTGATCGGTGATAGCAGCCCCTTTTTTAATCAAAACTTGTTTCATTCTCGCCTCTTTTTATTTGAGCCAAAAGTTAACAATTCTGTCTCAGAATGTAATTGTTTTTTGGTCAAAATATTTCTAGTGTCAAAAATAAAGGGAATTGGATATTTTTTAAAATTAAATTTTTTGAAAAAAGTATGATCTGCCACTATTACGGCGCCATCTACACTTTGAAGCACTTTTTCCATCGGCAACAAAGGATATTGATAATCTTTAATCACAGGATCGGTGATCTTGACAAGCCAATTTTTCTTTTTCATTTTTTCGATGATTTTAGTCGCCGGGGCCTCGCGAGAGTCATCAGTATCTCCCTTGTAAGCTATGCCTAAAACAGCAATTCGGGGTCTTTTTTTAGTAACATTTTTGGCAATAATTTTAACTACATATTCTGGCATTGAGTCATTAATCTTTCTCGCTAATCTGATAAATTTTGCCTCTGGATCATCTTGGACCAAAAACCAAGGGTCCAAGGGAATACAATGGCCGCCAACGCCTGGTCCTGGTTTTAAAATATTAACTCTGGGGTGTTTATTGGCTAATTCAATTACCTTCCAGGGATTGATGCCAATTTTGGCAGATAATTTGGCAATTTCATTGGCAAAGGCAATATTTATATCCCGGAAAGAGTTTTCTAACAATTTAGCTGTTTCAGCTGTGGCAATATCGGTTAAATAAATTTTTCCTTTGACGAATTTTTTATAGATTTTTTGGGTTTTTAAAGCGGAAACTTTACCCATGCCGCCAATAATTCGGTCATTGTTTATCAATTCAAAAAGGGTATTGCCAGGAATAGCCCGTTCAGGGCAGTGGGCTAAATAATACGGGCTGCCATTTTTATCTAAAATCGGTTTGATGATTTTTTTGGAAGTATTCGGAGCCACGGTTGATTCTAAAATTACTAAATTATTTGGAGCTAATACTTGAGCAATCATCTTAGTGGCTGATTTGACGAATTTTAGTTCGATTTGATTATTGATCGACGGTGTTGGCACGGCTATAATAAAAATATTAGCTGGCTGAATTTGAGTATGAAAAGTGAGATTTTCTGATTTGATTGCTTTTTCAAATAATTCTTTTAAGCCAGATTCAGAAGTTTTAATTTTTTTCCTTTTCAAGTTGCTGATTTTCTTTTGGTCAATATCAATACCAAAAACTCGAAAACCTGATTGGGCTAACAAGCAGGCAGTTGGCAGTCCCATATAACCCATACCCAAAACCGATACTTTAGGAGTTTTTTCATTTTTGATAATTTTTACCATTTTTTTGCCCGCTTCGCCTTTGCCAAAAGGATTTTTCCAAATAGTCTTTTTGTTTATTATTTTTCTAGTTGAGTATACTATCTTTTCGCTATCAGTCCCAGCCAAAATATTGGCGCCCACTTCGACTGTTTCCGGCCTTTCTGTATTATTTCTAATGGTAACGCAGGGAGTTTTTAAAATACAGGATTCTTCCTGAACGCCGCCAGAATCAGTTAAACAGAGGGCAGCGTTGGCTTCTAGTTTTAAAAAATCCAAAAATCCGATAGGTTTTATAGTTTTGATTTGGCGAGGCAATTTTAGATTAAATTTTTCTAATTGATTTTGAGTTCGGGGATGAATTGGAAAAATAATCGGCATTTTAAGCTCTTTGGTAGTTTTTGCTAATCCGGCTAAGATATTTTCAAAGGTATTTTTATCATCAACATTGCTCGGTCGGTGTAGGGTTAATAATAAATATTTTTTAGGTCTTAATTTTAATTTGGATAAAATCTTAGATTTTTTCTCGGCTAATTTTTGATTTTCCAAGACAGCGTCAACAATTGTATTTCCGCAGACAAAGATTTTTTTCTTTTCAATAGCCTCAGCTACCAAAATCTTTTTCTGTCTTTCAGTTGGAGCAAAGAGAAAGTCTGAAACATGATCTGCGCAAATTCTATTCAACTCTTCGGGCATTGTTCGATCATAACTTCTCAAACCCGCTTCGACATGGCCGACTGAAATTTGTAACTTTGCCGCCGCTATTGAGCCGGCTAAAGCCGTGTTGGTATCACCTTGAACTAAGGCAACGTCTGGTTTTTCTTTTTCCAAAATCTTTTCAATTTTGACCATCATTTTGCCAGTCTGTTCGGCGTGACTGCCCGAGCCAATGTTAAGATTATATTTTGACTGCGGCAATTCCAGTTCTTTAAAAAATATCTCATCCATATGTCGAGAATAATGTTGGTTGGTGTGGATGATAAAAAAGTCTTCTTTTTTCTGTGCTAATTCTCTTATAATAGAAGAGAGTTTAATAATTTCTGGCCTGGTGCCTAAAATAATGGCGAATTTCATGCTATCCTTTCTTTTGTCTGTAGAAATCATTATACAGCCTAAGACCTCTCTGTGTCAATGAAATTTTGGGAAAATTCTGGTATAATGATTTTAAGCAAAATTTCAGAGGTTTAATATGGACCAAACAAAATCCAAAGTTTTTATTGTTATCCCAGCCTTTAATGAGGCGAAGACGATTGGCAAACTTTTAAAAAAACTTAAAATTGCAGGTTATAAAAATATTGTTGTTGTTGATGATTGCTCGCAAGATAATACAGGAAAGATTGCCCAGAAAAACGGGGCGGTTGTTTTAAAGCATATTATTAATCGAGGCGTTGGCGGGGCCTGGAGGACTGGTTTTGCTTATGTTTTAAAGCAGAATGCTGAAATAATTATTACCATGGATGCTGATTTGCAGCACAGGGTAAATGAAATTCCGAAAATATTCGGACCAATATTAAACAAAAAAGCTGATATTGTGATTGGCAAAAGAAAGTTTGGTTCCAAGAAGATGCCACTGAATCGCCAGATAGCAAACAAGATTGGTAATCTGTCCACTTTTTTGCTTTTTGGTTTTTCTGTTTCTGATTCTCAATCAGGCTTTCGGGGTTTATCGAGAAAAAGTTTAGAAAAAATGGAACTTCATTCTAACAAAATGGAAATTTGTTCTGAAATGGTGAGCGAAGTTGAAAAAAATAATTTAAAATTAGTTGAAGTTCCAATTTCGACAGTGTATACTAAATATTCATTGTCCAAGGGGCAGAGTTTTAAACAGGGGATAAAAACATTAATTAGATTAATTGCGGTGAGGTTTAAATGACAATCAGGCTTTTAGTTTGGATTATTGGTCTTTTAACGCTTTATAGTATTTTTATTAAATTTAGAAAAAAAGAAATAACTTTTGGTTGGTTTTCATTTTGGTTTTTGCTTTGGGCAGGAATTATTGGGATGGTCAGTCAGGCTTATGTTGCTGATAGAATGGCTGCTTTTATTGGTTTAGGCAAAGGAAGAGGTGTTGAGCTGGCATTGTTCTTGGCTGTTTTAATCATTCTTTATTTAATCTTTCGTCTTTATCTTAAAATTAATAAAATTGACTCCCAAATTTCAGAGATTGTTAAACATATTGCGTTAATTAATGTTAAGAAGAAGAAAAAAATCCGAAGCACGAAATCCGAAATCCGAAACAAATCCAAATGACAAAAATACAAAATCCAAAACATGTTTTGAACATTTGAAAATTTGAATTTTGAAAATTGTTTAGAGTTTCGATATTAGAATTTCGGATTTGCGACTGAAAGGAGCATTTATGCGTATCGGTTTGGACGGTAGATTTTGGTCCCAGGGGGCGGCTGGGTTGGCTAGGTATTCTCGGGAGCTGGTTAAAAATTTATTAAAAACAGATATTGAGAATGACTATTTTTTATTTTTACTCCCCCAAGAATTTGAAACATGTGATTTGTCTGCGAAAAATTTAACTTTGGTTTCAGTTACTTCGCCCCATTATTCAATTGCTGAGCAGGCAAAGCTTCCTTTGGAGTTGTCAAAAATTAAATTTGATTTTATTCATTTTCTGAGTTTTAATCATCCCATTTTTTGGACTGGCAAATTCATAGTAACAATTCATGATTTAACCCTGTTTTTTTACCCAGCCCGAAAAGGGAAAACTTTTTTCCATCAATGGGCAATGGAACAAGTAATGAAAAACGCTGTTTTGCGTTCGGAAAAGATTATCGTTCCCTCTGAGAGCACAAAAAAAGATATTTTAAAAATTTTTGATGTTTCGGCTGATAAAATTTCTGTCACTTATGAAGGAGTTCCGCCTGAATTTAGACCTTTGCCAGCGGCTAAAATCTCAAAATTTAAAAAAGAGAAAAAATTAACCAAGCCCTTTTTGCTCTATATTGGCCAGTGGCGGCCGCATAAAAATTTAGTCCGGCTAATTAAGGCTTTTGAGACTGCTAAACAAAGGACTAAAACAGATTTTCAATTAGTAATTGGTAGCAAGCCTGATCCAGAATATTCAGAGTTGAATGGTAAAATCAAAAAGAGCCGCTTTAAAAAAGATATTATTTGTTCAGGGTTTATTGCCGATAATGAGTTGCCTTTGTGGTATAATGCGGCAACAGCTTTTGTCTTGCCATCTCTTTATGAAGGTTTTGGTTTGCCGCCATTGGAAGCGGCTGCTTGTGGCACGCCAGTTTTAGCTTCTAATGTTTCATCTTTGCCTGAAGTTTTGGGTCAGGCAGCTGAATATTTTAATCCTAAAAAAACAGATGAGATTGCTGAAAGTATGATTAAAGTAGTTGATGATTTGAAATTGCAAAAACAAATGAGAAAAAAAGGTTTTGCTCAAGTCAAAAAATATAGTTTTGCCAAAATGGCAAGTCAAACCCTGAAAGTGTATAATAGTATCAGTAAACAAAAAACAAGAAACAGTTAACAATAAAATTGAAGCTGTTTACTGTTACTTATTAACTGTTCACTGCTAACTGCGACTAAAAGGAGCGATATGTCTTTGGAACAAAAATCGATTTTATTTGTTGCAATAGTGGCGGCGCTCGGAATTTGTTATGGAATCTATCTAATTTTTTGGATTTTGAAAAAGCCCGAAGGTGATTCAAAAATGCAAGAAGTTGCCAAAGCCATTCAAGAAGGGGCAGCGGCATTTTTGGGCAAGCAGTATCGGACGATCGCTATTATTGGCATTCTTATTTTCATCATTTTATTTTGGTTAATAGGCATCAGGTCTGCTTTAGGTTTTTTGATCGGTGCTATATTTTCTGTTTTATCAGGCTACATTGGAATGAACATTTCTGTCAGGGCAAATGTTCGAACCACTCAGGCAGCCAAATCCAGCCTCGCCCAGGCCCTACAAATCGCTTTTCGCTCTGGCGCGGTAATGGGTTTGTTGGTGGTCAGTTTTGGACTTTTGGTGGTGGTTGGTTTTTATCTTTTATTTAAAGATGTGGATGCTTTAATTGCTTTGGGGTTTGGCGGCTCTTTGGTGGCTCTTTTTGCCCGGGTTGGCGGCGGCATTTACACTAAAGCGGCTGATGTTGGCGCTGATATGGTGGGCAAAGTTGAAGCTGGAATTCCCGAAGACGATCCCAGAAATCCGGCAGTGATCGCTGATAATGTTGGCGATAATGTTGGTGATGTGGCTGGAATGGGTGCGGATTTATATGAGAGTTATGTTGATAGTATTGTGGTGGCAATGATTTTGGGGGTGGCGGTTTTTGCTCACGGAAAAGGTTTGGCAATTCCTTTGATTTTGGCCGGTGTGGGACTTGTTTCTTCTATTTTGGGAACTTTATTTGTCCGTGTTTCCAAATCAGGCGCCCATTCGGCTTTAAATAAAGGCGTGGCCGCTTCGACAATTTTAATGATTATTTTATCCTTTGTGGCGGTGAAATATTTTTTGGGCGATTTGGGTATTTTTTATGCAACAGTCACAGGTTTGTTAGCTGGAGTGGTTATTGGTTTGTCAACTCAATATTATACTTCAGAGAAAAACAAGCCAGCCAAATCAATTGCTGAGTCAGCCCAAACAGGGGCTGGTCCTAATATTATTTCCGGATTGGCAGTGGGAATGATTTCTACGGTGATTCCGGTTTTGACTATATCTGTGGCAATTCTATTAGCTTGGTGGTTTTTGGGTTTATTTGGAATTGCCATTGCCGCAGTGGGAATGTTATCGACTTTGGGGATGACTTTGGCGGCTGATACTTATGGTCCAGTGGCTGATAACGCAGCCGGAATTGCAGAAATGGCTGATGCAGGTGATGAAGTTAGAAAAAGGGCCGAAGAATTAGATGCAGTTGGCAATACCACGGCAGCGATTGGAAAAGGTTTTGCCATTGGTTCGGCGGTTCTAACTGCTTTGGCTCTTTTTGCCTGTTATACTCAAATTGTTAATCTATCGGTCATAGATGTGATAGCCCCAAAAGTGATGGTTGGTTTATTGATCGGCGCGGTGATGCCTTTTATCTTTTCTTCGCTGACAATGAAGGCAGTCGGCCAAGCCGCTTTTAAAATTGTTGAGGAGGTGAGAAGACAATTTAAAGAAATTAAAGGTTTGATGGCCGGCAAAGCCAAACCGGATTATCAAAAATGCGTTGCTATTAGCACTTCAGTTGCTTTGAGGCAAATGATTTTGCCCAGTTTGCTGGCGATTTTGATTCCAATTTTGACCGGTTTTATTTTAGGGGCTGAGGCTTTAGGCGGTTTGTTGGTAGGTGCAATTGTAACTGGATTTTTAATGGCAGTAATGATGGCTAATGCTGGCGGTGCTTGGGATAATGCCAAAAAATACATTGAAGCTGGCAATTTAGGCGGCAAAGGTTCTGATGCCCATAAAGCAGCAGTTGTTGGCGACACAGTTGGTGACCCCTTTAAAGATACGTCTGGACCCTCATTGAATATTTTAATTAAGTTAATGTCAATCGTGGCATTATTGATTGCCAGGTTTTTGTAAATTTCACTATTTCGTGCTAAATTTTAATTGAGGAATTATTATGGCTAATTGGCTCTCGGCGAAAATTGAGAAAATCGAGGGAGATTTCGTAATATTAAAAACTGATGATGGGCAGGAAATTTCTTGGTCGCGGGATAATTTGCCGCCAGGAGTTGAAAAAGGAACAAAAGTTGGGTTAGAATTAAAAACAGAATCAGAAGCCGCCCAATCTCAGAAAGTTCAAGCCAAAGAAATTTTAAATGAAATCTTAAAAGGTGAATGAGAAAACATAATGCAAAAACCACTTGATGCGATTAAAAAGAAAAATCAGAAAAAAGCGACAAAGAAAAAATCGGCTATTTTAGCCAAGGTGGAAAAGAGAATTTCCCGGCCCCTTCAACCAAGCAGAAAACAGCTATTGATCGCTGGATCTATATTTTCTGTTTTTGTGATTTTTTTCCTTTTCTGTGCTGTTTCAAATATTGTTTTGGCAAAAACGATTTATCCCAATGTTTGGGTTGGTGATGTTGATTTAGGAAATAAAAAGCCGGCAGCGGCTGAAAAAATTTTAGCTCAAAAATCAAAAGGATATTTGGATGAAGCGTTTTTAGATTTAACCTCCAAAGAGGATAAGTTTGAATTAAAACCTAAAGATGTGGAAGCTAAATTTGATCTTAAAAAAACTTCCCAGTTTTTATTTGATATTGGTCATAGCCAGAATTTTATTATAGCCGGTTTGGTTAGATTGAGATTAATTTTTAGACCAATCAGAATTACCGCGGCAGTTAATTTTAACCAAGAAAAATGGTCAGTCTTTGCTGATCCTATTGCAGAAAGAATTAATGTTCCTTTCCAAAATGCCGGCCTAAAATTTGAAAATGATCAAATTGTTGAGATTCCTTCTTCGGTTGGCAGGAAATTAGAAAAACCAGTTTTGGAATTTCGGGTTAAAGAAGCTGTTGGTAATTTTAAAACCGGCTCTCTTAATTTGCCTCTGGTGATAGCTTTTCCCTCCCTTGAAAAAGGAGATACTCTGCTGGCTCGCAAGGAAGCCGAGAGAATGATTTCCGAAAAACTTTTTGTTGTTTATAAAGACAAGAGATTTACTGTTTTACCATCATCTATTGCTTCTTGGATTCGTTTTGTTGAACTGCCCAAAAATAAAGTTTTGGGGATTAAGACCGGGCAAAATCTGAGCACCTCGAGTTTTATCACCAGTTCTGAATACACTTTAAAAACTCAATTGGATGAGGGTAAAATCAATGAATATGTTGACAGTATTGCCGGTCAAATCGATGTTGCTCCCCAAAATGCCACTTTGTCTTTTTCTGGCGGCGGCTTGAAAGTCGTTTCCCCATCTGTGGTTGGTAGAGCGATTGATCGAGAAAAATTATTTTCAGATATTCAAACAGCTTTAAAAAATGATTCATACAGAAAAGTGACGATTAAAATCACCACCACCGTGCCTGAAGTTAGAGAGGACAATTTAGCCAGCTTGGGAATTGTGGAATTAATTTCTGAGGGGACTTCTTCTTTTGCTGGTTCGCCGCGCAATCGAGTTCATAATATCAAAACCGGCGCCTCTAAATTTAATGGCGTATTAATTAAACCCGGCGGAATTTTTTCTTTTAATGAAAATTTGGGACCGGTTGGGCCTGAGACTGGCTATTTGCCTGAGTTGGTGATCAAAGAACGTAAGACTATTCCAGAATATGGCGGCGGCTTGTGTCAGGTTTCCACCACCACTTTTAGGGCGGCTTTGTTGTCTGGTTTGCCTATTTTAGATCGAAGACCCCATGCTTATCGGGTTAGATATTATGATTGGCCTTATGGTCCCGGTGTTGACGCGACTGTTTATCAACCATGGCCTGATTTGCGATTTAAAAATGATACAGGTAATTGGATTTTGGTTCAAGCTCGGACTGCAGGCTCAAAATTGATTTTTGCTTTTTATGGGACAAAAGGTGGCAGGACAGCTGAGATTAACAAACCGCAAATTTTATATTCAAATCCAGATGGTTCAATGGCGACCGTTTTTACCAGAACCGTTTTTGAAAATGGCAAATTAGTGAGAACTGACACTTTTAAAAGCCGATTTAAATCACCAGCTTTATTTCCTAAGCCAGCGGTGGAAGCAGGCGCGCCAGCTGTGGATGAAGAACAAAAGCCCGAAGAAGAACAAAAACCAGCAGAATAGGTTTTAGCTTCTAGGTGCTAGCTTCTAGTTTTTTCTAGAACCCAGAACCTGAAACCTAGAACCTAAATTAAGGGGGTTAATTGATTTTAAATATTATCTTTTTTTTGATCGCAATTGGAGTTTTGGTTTATAGTGGTAGCTGGGTGGTAAAAAGTCTGACCAAATTTTCCGTTTCTCTGAAAATTAGCTTTTTTGTGATTAGTTTTATTTTAATGGCTTTTGCCACTTCAATTCCCGAGCTTTTTATCGGCATTTCGGCAGCAACGAGAAACGAGTCGATTATTTCATTAGGCAATGTTTTAGGTTCTAACATTGTTAATTTGAGTTTGATTTTGGGGATTAGTATTTTGCTGGTTAAAAGAATCAAAATTAAAACCAAGGCGATCCGGAATGATTTTTGGCACGTGGCTGTCATAGGTCTTCTGCCTTTTGCATTAATTGTGGACGGCATCCTAAGTAAAATTGATGGCGTAATATTGTTGGCCGTTTTTGCCATCTATTTATATTTTCTTTTTCAAGAAAAGAGAATTTTTCATAAAATTGTTGAGGCAGAAGAAAATCATTTTCTAAAAGGCTGTGCTTTGAACTTTTTTATCTTTTTAGTGGCTGTGGTTGGCTTGATTATTTCGGCTAATTATGTGGTTGTTTATGGAACTGAGGTGGCTTTAGATTTGCAGATCCCCTTAATTTTAGTCAGTTTATTTTTAATCGCTTTAGGAACTTCTTTGCCAGAGTTAGTTTTTTCTGTAATGACTGTGGCTGAAAAAAGGGAAATGACTTTGGGAAATTTGCTGGGCAGTACAATTATGAATGCCAGTTTAGTTTTGGGAATAACAGCTTTAATTTCGCCAATTCTGATTTCTGATTTTACTTTTCTTGTAAAAGGTGTGATTGCCCTGGTTTTAATTTTTATAACTTTATTAATAACTGTAAATACTAAAAAAGCCTTGGGCCAAGTGACGGCTATTTTATTGCTGGTAATTTATTTGGCCTTTGCTATTTTTGAATTCTGGAATTTTTAGAGATCTATAAAATTATTGATTAATATTTTAAGCCCATTTTTTCTTTGACCTCAGAGATTGTTTTTTGGGCTTGAGGTTTTAATTTTTCCGCGCCTTCAGTTAGTATTTTTTTAACGCGCTCCGGCTCTTTGGCTAATTCTGAGCGCTTTTTTTGTATCGGCTCCAATTCTTTAATAATCGCTTCTGCCAAGACTGGTTTTAGTTCTGAATATTTGATAGTTTTATTTTTACGTTGCTCGATAAATTTTTTAGCAACATCAGGTCCGGCAAAAATTTCCAACAAAGTGAAAAGATTTTGCGAACCAGGAGAAATTTCAGGCTCTGTTCCCTTATCTGTGACAGATGAGGCAACCTTCTCTCTGATAACTTCTGGCGTATCTGTTAAAGCAATATAGGTAGCAGGTGGATTGGATTTTGCCATTTTGCCTTTTCCATTAAGCCCTAAAATTCTGGCTCCTTTTCTAATCATCGCATCGGGCTCTGGAAAAGTCTGGTTAAATTTTTTATTAAATCTTCTGGCGATTTTTCTGGCTAATTCAATATGCTGGATTTGGTCTTCGCCTACTGGGACTTTATTGGCTTTATAAATTAAAATATCGGCAGTCATTAAGACTGGATAATAAAGTAGTCCGGCATTAGCTTTTTTCTCTAAACCCACCACCATTGATTTTAAAAAGTTATTGAATTCGTGTTCATCATCTACAGGAATACGGAAATATTTTTGTCCAGATTTTTTGTCCCGAACTATAAATTTCTGCATTACCAAAACCTGTCTGAATTTTTTGATAAATGCTTCATCTATCTTTGCTTTTTGTTGATATTGTTCCTGTTGAGAAAGTTCGCCAACTTTTATAAAACAATTCAAAATCCAAGACAATTCTGTGTGTTCTGGTCTGTCTGATTGCACAAAAATTGTAGCTTTTTCTGGATCAATGCCGCAGGCCAAATAATCCAAAGCAGCATCTAAGATTTGCTGGGGCATTTTTTTAGGATCATAATCTACAGTGGTGGCATGATAATCAACGATTGAATAGATGCAATCATATTTTTCTTGTAGCTCAACAAATTGTTTGATGGCGCCAACATAATTGCCAATATGGATTGCTCCTGATGGCTGGATACCTGAGAAAATTTTCAATTTTTTGTTATTCATTGTTGTTTGCTTCACGTTATTTGTAGTGATTCTATTTATTGTGATTTATAGTGATTAGCTTTCGCGTTACTTATGGTGACTTATTGTATCTACTATTAGTCACCACTTAGTCACCATGAGTCACTACAAGTCACTATTGTAACTACTTTAGCAAAAAATTTAAATTTTAGCAAATTTATTGACACTGAGTTTTAATTTTGTTAAGATAATACCAATCCGCCTGTGGCGGAAATCCAGCACCTTAAGAGGTGAAACAAGATGGCAATAGAAAAAATTGAGGTTTGGTCCTGTCCAGGATGCCGCGAGTTGTTTAGAATCAGAGTTCGTTCCGGTCGAGTAATATCGCACCAAGGACTTCATATAAAGAATCGTGGAATTGAAGAGTTGGGCTTGTCAGTGAGGGCATGTAACTTATTGATTGAAGCGGAGATTATGATACTTTCTGATTTGTTGAATCAGACTAAAGAAAATTTGTTAGCTATTTGGGGTTTTGGTTCAGTTGCTTTGCAAGAAGTTATCGACGCTTTAGAACTAATCGGCCTATCTTTAGCCGAATCTGAGTGAGCTTTCTGGCAAATCTACTTCAAAACAGGAGGTGAAACAAGATGGCAAACAGAGCGATTGTCACAAAACTGAGTCTTTTCGACAAACTGACAGAAGATCAACTTGATGAATTGGTCTTGGGAATAATAAAAGACGGGCGACTTATTCATCCAGGAGATTGGGATAATATGAACGAATTGTTGGAACGGCTTTGTGAGGTACTTTGGTCAGGAAAGAGCCTGCTTATTGCGCCCTGCGCAGCAGGGATAATGTCAGTTTCAGAAAAGATAGAGATAGAGCCAGAGGAACTATCAAGATCGATTGAGAGGCTGAGAGCCCGGGGCGTTCTTCAGATTGAATCTACACTAAAGCCAAGCGGAATACAAATCGTTCTTGGGGAAAGTGACCAAGAACAAGATGTCTAGGAATAAAGTGAGATTTTTTCCATTTTCTGGACGATAACCACCGTGCCATTTCCATTAGCCGGGTTCTATGCCCACAACAGCAGAGCTCGGCTCTTTTTTTCTTTCAATTAACAATCAACAATCAGCAATTAACAATGATATAATTAAGATTAGGAAGTTATGAAATTAAAAAACCTTTGGCAGAAATTAATCAACAATTTATTAAGCAGGTTTAGTTATTGCCTGGGCAAAGGATGGTCGAGGCCAAAATATGTTGGTTTAATTTTAACCCAGAGATGTAATTTTAGATGTTTACATTGTCAGACTCAGGAGAGGGCTACTGAGAGAGAATTATCTTATTCTGAGTGGAAAAAAGTTATTGATCAAATTGCCAATTTCTCCCCCGGGGCCGTGGTTGATCTTACCGGAGGAGAGCCGCTTCTCCACAAAGATGTATTTAAAATCATCCAATATCTCAAAAGAAAAGATCTTTTTGTCACAATGCATACAAATGGTTTTTTCATAGATAAAGATAGAGCCAGGAAGCTCATTCAATTAGGACTTGATGAGATTGTAGTTTCTTTTTACAGTTTAAATCCAAAAACTCAAGATTTTCTAAGAGGGAAAAGGGGCGTTCATCAGAAAATGCTCTCTGCAATTAATTATTTAAGAAAATCTCGAGAAAAATCAAAATCTAAAACCAAAATCAAAATTGCTGTACTTTTGACAAGATACAATATTGAAGAGTTCCCCAAAATGATAGAATGGGCAAAAGAAAAACAAATTGAAGTTATTCCCCAACCCTTAATGGAATCACTTTATTCGGGAGAACATAATCCGGACTGGTTTTTGAAAAGTAAATCTTGGCCTAAGCCAAAACAGGTTCTATCTCTTTCTTCTCAAACCAGTTTTCTTAAAGTGATCAAGGATTATTACTTAAACCCAAAATCAGTTCTTAAATATAAGTGCTATACTGCTCAGAATAATTTGATTATTGACTCTGGGGGTAAAGTTTCTTTTTGTTATGATTCTAAATCAATTGGTGATGTGAAATCTTCATTTGTTAAAATTTGGAATTCTCAAAAAGCAAATAGAATGCGTCAAAAAATTAAGGAGTGTTCTAAGTATTGTCGGATCGTTGGTTGTAATTTTGAGCCTTCATTTTTTGATAAAATTAAGATTCTTTTTTCCAGAGAAAAGAAACAAGATCTGGATATACTTTTTCAAAAAAGACTTAGAAAGGCTTTATGGATTTCTTGGTTATTGCAATTGGTGCCTTTTATACGATTAATTGGCTTAAATGGCTCAATGACTAAGGGCAAAATTAGAAAAGAATCAGATATTGATTTTTTAATTATTGCAAAACAGGGCAGAATATGGATAGTGCGCTTTTTAACTATTATTTTGACTCGCTTGATTGGTCAGAAAGCACATGGAGAAAAAATTGCTGGCAGAATTTGCTTAAATCGTTACCAAGTTGACAATTTTTTAGAAATTCAGCCTCATAATTTTTATCACGCTAATTGCTTTTCTTCATTGGTGCCTTTATTTGATATTAATTTATATCCTAAATACCAGAAGAAAAATCGCTGGATGGAAAAATTTAATTTTAAAATTAGGCCGACTCTTAGAGTTAAACTAGTTAATAATTTTTTCTTTAGGTATTTGAGAAAAATTAATGAGTTATTTTTATCTGGCAATTTGGGAAATTGGTTGGAACGAAAATTAGGAAATTTTCAGAAAGAAAGAATCAGAAAAGATAAAAGAACCCAGGAGGCACCCAAGGGCCGAGTGAGATTTTCAGAAAAAGAGATTTGCATTCATTTTCTAAGGGAATAGAGTTATTCTGTGCCAAAGATATGCGCGAATCCTATTTTAAGGAGTTTGAAAAAAGAATGAAGAAAATTGTTGAGCTAAATATGGTAAAATAAAAATGTAATTAGATTAAAGGAGGGATAAAATGGAACAAGAAGAGTCTAATCAAGCTAATCAGCAACAGCCTAATCAAGGACAGCCGCCAGAGCCTCCAACGCCGCCAGTTAAACCAAGTCGCTACCCATTTGGAGAAAACCAGGCATCAGAGGGCCCGCCAAATCAACCACCTCGAACATCGCCAGATGCGCCACCAGGTGTTCCGTCTGCTCAACAACAACCCAAAGAATCACAACCCGCTCCTCAAAAAGGTGAAGGCTGGAGGACAGCTTTAGCCATAATTTTGTTAATCTTTCTCCCTGTTATAGGTGTGATTTCAATGTGGTTTATCGCTAAGTGGTCAACAACCGTTAAGTTAGTTATTACACTAATTTATGCGGTGATAATAATTCCAATAGTTGTCTTGAGCTCTATAGTTATATTAAGTCTTGGTTCATCTAGAGGTGCAGCTTATGATGCAAGAGTCGCTTCAGATATCAGAAGCCTTGTGCCCCCTTTAGAATTTTATAAGGATAGTAATTTAAAGTATCCGGTTGTAGATTCTTTTTCCGAGATGTCTTCAGCATTAGTAGGTGCGGGCGTTATTGATTCAGAGCTTCAAGAGCCAACGACTAAATACCACTATAAATACTGCAGCACAAATGGCAGCGCATACAAATTGGAAGTGGAACAATTATCAACTAAAGATTTTTTTATTTTAGGTTCAGATACTTGTCAGCCCGGCGAATAAAGGATAAATCAATTAAGAACTTGACATAATTAATCACTATATGATATCTTTAAACAACAAGGTATTGGCCCCAGTCAATCTTAGCTGTCGCCTTTTGGGAACTATTCGTTCACGGCTCCAGCTGCGATTTTGGCGGGGTCTGCGTACCGAGCTAAGCTCGGAGCTTGATTTTTTTATTTTAATTGTTTATAATCATAAAGACAGGTTTTAGCTTCTAGGTGCTAGCTTCTAGTTAATTTTTTTTCTAGAACCTAGAACCTGAAACCTAAAAACCTAATTAAGAAAGGAGCCTAAATGGCGAAGAAAATAAATTTAGAACCGTTGTATGACAGGGTGATAGTTGAGCCTGAGAAAACTGAACAAAAATCAAAAGGTGGAGTAGTTCTACCCGATTCTGTAGAAAAAGAAAAACCTCAGCAAGGAAAAGTGATTGCCACAGGCAAAGGGAAATACGTTGGCAACAAATTTGTCAGACCCGAAGTGAAAGTGGGCAACAAAGTTTTATATTCAAAATTTGGCGGCGATGAAATTGAAATCTCAGGTCAAAAAGTAATAATTTTAGAAGCCAAAGATATATTAGCAATAGTTAAATAGGTTATTAGCTTCTAGGTGCTAGCTTCTAGTTTTTCTAGAACCTAGAACCTGAAACCTAAAACCTAAATTGGAAGGAGCTATTATGGCGAAGAAAATAAAATTTAATGAAAAAGCCAGAAGTTCATTAAAAAAAGGGGCAAATACTTTAGCAGATACTGTAAAAATCACTTTGGGACCTAAAGGTAAAAATGTAGTTTTGGACAAAGGTTTTGGTGCGCCCACAGTGACCAATGATGGTGTCTCAATTGCCAAAGAAATCGAACTCAAAGATAAATTCCAAAACATGGGCGCAGAGCTAATGAAAGAAGTGGCGGAAAAAACCAAAGATTCAGCTGGTGACGGCACAACCACGGCGGTTGTTTTGGCCCAAGCAATGATTAATGAAGGTTTAAAGTATGTATCTATGGGCGTCAATCCTAATGGAATTAAGAAAGGTATTGAGTTAGCAGTAAAAGATTTAATTGAGCAATTAAGAAAAACTAAGGATCAGATTGAAACCAAAGAAGACATTGCTCGTGTTGCCTCAATTGCTGCTGAAGACCGTCAGGTTGGCGAATTATTGGCTGAGATTATTGATAAAGTTGGCAAAGATGGCGTAGTTACTGTTGAAGAATCGCAGACCTTGGGTGTTGATAAAGAAGTGGTTGAAGGAATGCAGTTTGATCAGGGCTTTGTTTCTCCTTATATGATTACAGATACCTCAAGAATGGAATCGGTTTTTGAAAATCCCTATATTTTAATCACTGACCAAAAAATTTCTTCAGTTGATCAGATTGTGCCTTTGATTGAAAAAATGATTCAGGCTGGCAAAAAAGACCTGGTAATAATTGCTGAAGATGTTGAGGGTGAAGCATTAGCTACTTTAGTGGTTAATAAACTTAGAGGCGTTTTTAATGCATTGGCTGTTAAAGCACCAGGTTATGGTGATAAGAAAAAAGAAATGCTGTCAGATATTGCTGTTTTAACTGGCGGACAGGTGGTTTCTGAAGATTTGGGCTTAAAATTAGATAAAGTCCAAACATCAATGTTAGGCCAAGCTCGAAAAGTGATTGCTGACAAAGACAATACAACCATAGTTCAAGGCAAAGGAAAAACTTCGCAGATTAAAGCTCGAATTGATCAAATCAAATCAGAAATGGAAAAATCCGATTCAGAATTTGATAAAGAAAAATTACAAGAAAGATTGGCAAAGTTGTCAGGTGGCGTTGGAGTGATAAAAGTTGGAGCTGCCACTGAAGCTGAATTAAATTATAAAAAATTAAAGATAGAAAATGCTGTTGCTGCGACAAAAGCTGCGATTGAAGAAGGGGTTGTTCCTGGTGGTGGAACTGCGTTATTGCTGGCCGTTAATGCTCTAATAAAAAAAACAAAAGAAAGAATAGCAAGGGCAAGAAGAAAAGGAGTGAAAATTAGGTTTCAATTTTCTGGTGATATTGAGCAAGAGATAGAAGCGGGATTTAGGATTGTTACTAGAGCAATTGAAGAACCCTTTAGACAGATTGTTAATAATGCCGGAAAAGAAGATGGGGCGGTCATGGCATCAATGATTATGAAAGATGAAGAAGCTTTGGAGAAAAATTTAGGATATAATGCTATTACAAATAAACCCGTTAATATGATTAAAGCTGGAATTATAGATCCAGTTAAGGTAACCAGATCTGCGGTTCAAAATGCAGCCTCTGCTGCGGGAATGTTTTTGACCACTGAAGCGGCGGTAGCTGATTTGCCAGAGAAGAAAGATGAGATGCCGCCAGCAGGACCTGGCGCCGGCGCTCCAGGAATGGGAATGCCAGGAATGTAAATTTATTCCATAGGGGGCTCGCCCCCTATGGCGCCGATCCCGACAAGTCGGGACCCTCCTCGCTAGCGCTCGTCGGGCAAGTCGGCTGTCACCCCCAATTTGTAAAGCCTATTCTAAAATTTGTAATAAAAAGAAGGCGGAATTTTGTTCTTAATGATGTTCACGCCTTCTTTTTTTAAGAGTTTGATTTTTTTCTTTTGTCCTTGATTGAATTCTCCTATTGAGCCATCTTTTTTAACTACTCGATGGCAAGGAATTTGCGGGTCTCGATTTTTAGCGCAAGCTGAACCAACAGCTCTCGTAGCTTTTGGCTTACCAAGAGAACAAGCAATATCCGAATAACTCACCACCTCCCCCCCCTTGGAATCAGTTTTATTTTTCGCCATACTTGATTGGTAAAAGACATATTCTTAGCTTCTAGGTTCTAGCTGCTAGCTTCTAGTTTTTTACTAGCACTTAGAACCTGAAACCTAGAACCTAATTCTTAAGCCGGCTCTGGTACGGTTGCTTTGACTTTTTCCTTTTCTTTGATTTTAGATTCTCCTTTAATAATAATTGCCTTTGAGCTAATTTTAACAATATTTTCGGCCGGAATAATTCTATTTTCTTTAAGAGTGCCCAAAAATGGGGATAGCCGAAAACCAAAGCTAGTTCCTTGAATATAATATTTGGTTATGAAAAAAGTCTCTGTATCAATTAATAAATCTTCAACTTTTCCTATCCAAATCCCCTTATCTGTTCTGGTCCAATTGCCTAAAACTTTAATATTCTCTTTCAGTATTTCTGCCACTTTAATAATCTCTCTGGGCTCCACTAAAGCGGTTTCTTTTTGGACTAATAAAAAATCCGCTTTCGCGGCGATAATATCTTTGACACTTAAAACTTTCGTAGCTCCCAAAAAAGCAGTCGAGATTGAAAAAGCGATAATTTGTCCGTCCTGAGGATCGACAACAACATCACTAACCCTGCCAACAGCAGAGTTGGTTTCAAGGCAATAAACTGCTTGGCCAACCAGGCTGGTGATTTGGATAAACATAGGCCCCCTTCGGGGAAATCTCAAATCTCAAATCACAAATTCCAATCAATATTCAAATTCCAATTTTCAAAACTGTTTTGGTAATTGATTATTGAGATTTGTTTGATCATTGGTGCTTGTAATTTGGAATTTAACTTTTTGTATATCCTACGAGTCCTAATTGTCTGGCTTGCTTGATAGCTTTAGCGACTCTTTTTTGATGCTTAGCACAATTTCCAGTTTTTTTTCTGGGTTGAATTCTGCCATTAAAAGCAAGATATCTCTTGAGCGTAGAGACATCTTTACAATCTATTTGAATGTTTTTATTTTTGCAAAAATAACAAGTTTTTCTATTGTATTCTGTTTTCATTTTTGTTCCTTTTAATTAAAATGGAATATCATCCAAATCGATTTCGTCGTTTTTTTCCTTTTTGGTTTCTTTTTTTGTTTCTTTGGTTTTAGCCTCTTTTTTGGTTTCGGGTTTTTTAGCTTTTGGTTTTTCTTTTGTTTCTTTCCCCACTTCTTCAATCACTTCTTCTAACTCTGGTTCTTTGGCGCTTTTTCCAGCTGAAGTTTCCATAGCTGTTTCTGTAGATTCTGATTGTTTTGATCCAGCCGGACCTATGGCTGAAAAATTTTCTGCTACAATTTCGGTTTTGGTTCTTTTGACTCCATCTTGACCTTCCCAGCTGCGCGTTTGCAATCGACCTTCAATCAAGACTTTTCTGCCTTTATAGAGAATTTGGTTTGTGATTTCTGCTAATTTCCCCCAAGCGACAATATTATGAAATTCAACCGCTTCTTGTGGATTGCCAGAAGCGTCATTCCACCTCCGATTGGTTGCTACTCCAAAAGAGCAAACTGCCTGACCTGATGGCGTGTAGCGCATTTCTGGATCTCGGGTCAGATTTCCCATGATAATTGCTTTGTTGAAATCTCGCATTGAAAGCTCCTCACTTTATATTTATTTTGTATCTAAAATTTTTCCTAATTCTTCATCTAATTTTTCCAGCCTTTTAGATTCTGATTCAATTTCTTTAGTAATTTTTGGCTTGGTTGGTTTTTTTTCTTTTTTGATAACTTTTTTAGTTGCGGCTTTTGCCTTTTTCAGGGCTGCTTTTTCTTTGGGCTTTTCAGCTTTTGCTTTTGCCCCGACTACGCCAAGGCTTCGGCGGACAGGCTTTTTAATTTTGGCTTTTTCCGGTTTTTCTATTTTCTGCACTTTTTGTTTGCTAATCATAAATCTTAAAATTTCCGGTGTCTTATTTAAGTTTGAAGTCAGTGACTTTAAATCATCTTTTTCACAGCTTAATTGAAAAACTAAAAATGTTCCAAATTGATCTTTTTGAATCTGATAGGCTAACTTTTTTCTACCCAAAGTTTTCTCTGATTTAATTTTTCCTGATTTTGCCTGGATTGTTTTTTGGATTTTTTTAGAAACTTTTGGCAACTCATCATCTGAGGTTTTTTCTGAAATAACAGCGATTAATTCATATTTTTCCATCTTGCTCCTAAATTTATTTTACTCTTGGATTATAGCAGAGATAGTTTTGAAAATCAACTTTATATCACAAATTTGACAATATCGCCGTCAACAATTTGATAATCTTTTCCTTCGATTCGCACCAGCCCCTTTGTTTTGGCGGCATCAAAAGAGCCGGCGCTTTTTAAATCTTCAAAAGACAAAACTTCAGCTTTGATGAATTTTTTGGCAAAATCAGTGTGTACAATGGCAGCCGCTTTTGCAGCTTTAGTATTTTTATGGATTGGCCACGCTTGAATAAGTTCAGGGGTGAAAGTGTAAAAAGAAATTAAGCCCAATAAATGAAAGCAGGCGCGGATTAAGCGATTTAAACCTGGCTCTTCCAGACCTGAACTTTTGAGGAAATCTTTTTGTTCTTGGGGCGAAAATTCAGCCAATTCTGCTTCGGTTTTGGTTGAGATTTCGATTTGCCTTTCTTCAGGTAATTGTTTTATGAAGGGCGGATTTTTGAGGTCTTTTTCGTCACAATTTAAAACTATCAAAAGCGGCTTTAGGGTCAGTAAATTCAAATCTGAAACGAGCTTTGTTTCTTTTCCGGGCAGTCCCGTATCTTGGGCTAATTTATTTTGATCTAAAATTTTTTTAATTTTATTTAATACTTCTAATTGCTGATTGGCTAATTTGTCGCCAGCTTTAATTTCCTTAGCCAAACTTTTTAATCTATTATCTATGGTTTCTAAATCTTTTAAAATCAATTCAGTTTTGATGGTTTCAAATTCTTCTTCGGGATTGATAGTCTTGAGTGGGGCAACAATTTCGGAGTCAGAAAAAGCTCTTAAAACCAAAACCAACACATTTGTTTCTCGAATATGGGCCAAAAATTGATTGCCCAAACCCTCGCCTTTATGGGCGCCTTTTACTAAGCCGGCAATATCAACAAATTTAATTGGGGCGGGGATTTTTTTGGCCACATTTAAGATTTTTTGGATCTCATCTAATCTGGTATCCGGCATTTCAACAATGCCAACATTGGGCTCAATAGTGCAAAAAGGATAATTAGAAACATCAGCCTTTGATTCTTTTAGCAAGGCATTAAATAAAGTTGATTTCCCCACATTAGCTAAACCTGATATCCCAATTGAGAGTGATGGCATATTTACCTCAGCTTTATTTTATCAGAATTGAGTACGATTTTCTACCTCTTCAGGTGGCTTGTCTTGGCTCGACCAAGTCGAGACAGAGATTTTTTGGTTTTGTGGTAAAATATAATCAAAGGAAAAAATAAAATGCAAACATTATTTTCAATTTTACTTCTAGTAGTATTTGGTGTAATAGCAAATTTTCTTATTATATTTATTCTAAATTTTGCTGGTACACCTGGTGCTTTATTAGCAGGCAAGCCCGGCAAGCGAAGTAAAGGGCAATTTGTTTTTGGCTCTATAATTTCCGCTATTGGCCAATCATTTGTTTATCTTACTTACACAGCTTTCATTGTTAATTGGACAATGTTAGTGGTATCAAGACAAGATGTTAGTTTTATTGTTTGGCCTATTGCTTTTCTCGCAGTAATTCTTCCACTCTGGTTTAATTTAATTCATGCAAGAGTAGAAGCAAAGGAAATGGAACATGCGAGCGCACAAACCGAAGCTCTATACATAACATTTCTTTTAACATTTCTTGGATTTTTTATTTTCGCTTTTATCCCAAAAGTCATAGAAATCGTTTATGGTTGGGTGCCTTATATTGGGTCTTAATTTGAGTTTACAAATAGGATTTCTGAGCCTATTTTTTTGTGATATAATTAAGATGGATTTAAAGGAGAGCCATGTTATTTACAAAACCAATAGATAAAATTATATTTAATGATGTATTGCAGTTTTGTTCTCAAAAGATAAAAGAAGGATCTCACTTAGATTATAAAGAACAAATTCCTTCTAAATTGGAAAAAACTGTATCTGCGATGGCCAATACTTTTGGCGGGATTATTGTTATTGGCGTAGAAGATGATGATGGTGTGCCTGCCGACGATCCAAAAGGTATAAATTACGATACTGGTCTTGAAACGAAAATCACCGCAATATTAACTAGTAGGATTTTTCCGCCAATTATTCCTGAAATAAAAGTTGTTCACAATGATAAGAAAAATAAAGCATTTATTATCATAAGAATACATCAAAGTAATTTGAGTCCTCATTCAATATTAAATAGAAAGTTAGTTTATTTTCGCACTGGTGATATTGCTGATCCAGAAGAAATTATTGATGAAGAAAGAAGAAGTTGGCTTTACGAAAGAAGAAAGAAAAGCGTCGAACTTAGAGAATCAACATTGGCGAATTTAGAAGAGATGAGCGAGAATGTTGAGATTAAATTTAGTGAAGAATATAAAGAGTATATTGCTAATTTAAAGAAAGCAGAGAACAATAATGATTCTTTAACTGCTAAGTTTCCTTTGGATCCCTCTAGAAGTGATCTTTTATTATCTATAAGTCCAATTTTTCCCGAAGGTCCAATCATAGAGCGCGATAAATTAAATTCTCCTGAGTTTCTTCATGAGACTAAATCAAAACACCCTCATGAATTTCCAAATACAGACTATCAATTTAAACCTTCTCCGAGTGGCGTTTTTTCTACAAAGTATTCACCTCAAACACGTGACTACTGGTACACTGAAATTAATGAATTGGGTTTCATTTTTCACAGAACAGACATTTCAATAACTCCCGACAATCAACACTATACAATAAGCATCTTGGATATTATTGGGTTAGTATTATCAGCAATTAGGTTTGCTGAAAATATTTATAAGGAAATTGGTTATTTTGGAATGTTAGAAATAAAAGTTAATATAAATAATTTGTTACAGAAAAAAGCTCTGTTTCGTGGAATGTCATTTCCTATTAGCAATAGTGAAGGTCAATGGAGTTTTGAAAAAGAAGTAATACATTTCTTAAGACCATCATTGGAATGGAAAAGGGAATTTACGATAAATGAATTAACTGACCAAGAGTCTGGACGAGAAATAGTCATTTCCTTGGTTCGAAATATATTCTGGGATTGTGGGCGTTTTATTCCAGAAGATGCAATAAAAGATTTTCTGAGAGATTATTAACTTACTATCTTAAAATCTAACAAAAAAATTTAAACCAAGAAATGCCTACGAAAGACTTTACAATAGGCCTTTATCTAAAAGAGAGGTTTTTGAAATGGATAATAGTTTAACGCAATTTTTCGAATTACTAATTGAAATAGATAAAAACAAAGATTAAATTTTTAGAAAAATCTCAATTTTTTTTAGAAGTTTTTTGAAATCACTATCTTTTAGTTTACCAATTTTTTTAGAAAGTAATCGGTTATCAATGGGCTGAAGCTCAATAAGTTTAGCAATACTGAAATAGCTTAAGCCGGTTAATTCTGATTTTGGTATCATAAAGTCACTAATACTATCCACTGCGTTAAACCATTTTGTTCCATTAACTTTAGTAAGAGGAACGCAAATTGATAAATTCCCAAGTGACCTTATTATTAAAAAAATACGCTTTCCTAGCGTTAAATGTGTAGTTTTAAATTTTTTCCCACAAGGGCAAGATACTTTTGTAAGATCAACTATACGATGACAATTTTGACATTCTGTTTGATATTGTAGGGCTTTTGTGATTAAATATATTTCTCCTTCATGCATTTTTACCTTCTAATTCCGTAAAGGAATCAACGCTACCAAGAGAATCATCAAGTTTGGAAAAATCTATTTTTTCATTATTCTTAGTACCCTCAAATGGTGTAGTATGATATACATAATCAAGCAAGGCATTAAGTGAAAAACTACCATATTCACTAATAATGCGATTTACGATTAAAATAGCTTTATTAGATCCGGAAAGCTTAGAGGGTTTTTCACCAATATAATGATAAAGCATAAAGGGTTTTTCAGCTTTCTTTTTTTCAATAAAAACCTTTTTTTCAGCTACTAATTCTTCAATATATTCTTGAAATTTAGCCTTAGGATATGGTCCATAGTGATAATAAAACCATTCAAAATCAGTAAGCTTCTTTTTTGTTTTACGATAATATTCAACATCCATTAGATAAAGTAATTTAACTAATTTAGTAGTAGTTATTTGCCCATCTAACTTTTCAATTATGTATGAAATAAGATTTTTAGTTTGCACTTATCTCCTTATTTAAAACTTATATTAATAATTTTTTTATGTCAAACTTTGTTATAAACTAGATTTCTGTGTTAGCACTTTAGTATAAACTATTCGGCCCAAATTATCTCTTTTAGTAATATTCCTATGCTTTCTTGGAGGTGGTAGCTTTATTTTGAGTTCAAAAGGTATAGCTGTGTTCCGACCATCCCGATAGAAAGCGATGGCATGTTTACCTCAGTTTTATTTTATCAAAATTGAGCATTATTTCCTATCTTTTTCCACCCACGCCAAGGCTTCGGTGGACAGGCAGGTGGGATTTTTTGATTTTGTGGTAAAATAGAAATATGAATAATGATTCTTTAAGAGGGGCTCAAAAATTAATTAAAGATATCTACGGAGTTCCAGATGATAGGTTATATAGTATTGATGATTTAATTTATAATCATCAAAAATTTATTTCCTTATTTCAAAAAGATGTAAAAGATAATTTCAAATCGACTTTAAATTTAAACGTAGCTTTGGCTTGGTTTTTGGCTTTTATCAATCGTTTTCACATTGATTTGGAAAAATTACTTTGGCAGAGATATTCATACAAATGTCCCTTTTGTTTAGAAATTCCTTGTTTTTGCGATCAAATAAAAAATAAATCTGCTAAAAAAACTGGCAGACCGGCTTCTGGCAAACCAAAAACTATTTCCGAATG
>SDBU01000435.1_pt1 | contig 58824 bp, 79 predicted proteins | sample 2277071 | NCBI WGS metagenome assembly SDBU01 (sample SAMN10397929, study PRJNA504765) | marine sediment metagenome | isolation source: marine sediment core GS08_GC12, 126 cmbsf | place: Arctic Ocean: Gakkel Ridge, Loki's castle | collected 2008 | reverse complement strand
CCCCGGCAGGAAAGTTGCACCTATAGATCGACCTACTCCACTACCCGCCCCCGGCAGGAAAGTTGCACCTATAGATCGACCTACTCCACTACCCGCCCCAACGGGCAGACAGGTTGCAGAACGCAGGCGTTCAATAATGGGGTATATTATCGGCGAGGGCAGCACAGCACAAAAAGTTATCGTTTCAGACGAACAGCCCACTTTCTCGGAACGAACTCAGATCACTCATGCAGAAGGAAGTGTACTCAACCCCAAGGCTTCCCTAGAATCACTTCTAACCAACGAGGTAAAAACCAAACTAAACGAAGAATACGGGACACGCGATTGGGATGATTTGTTTGAAGAGATAAAAGAGAGGCCTGATGATGTTCTAGCTTTAGTCCTGGGGGCGGCTTTGCAAGTGAGAGAAGCTGAGTAGATGCCTGTTTCAATAGAAACTATTCATCCTGTCGATTCGATTATAGAGGAAGATAAAGTGCCTTGGACACCGGAAAATCCTCCGGCAGTATCAAAAAATTGGTCTGCCGAGGAACAAAAGATTTGTACTCGAGTTGCTAACGCTGTTCTTCGTAGCGGGGGATGGTCGACTGCTTCTGATTCAGAGAAAAAGAAGCTGGAAGGAACGGCTATTCGGGCGTGTATAAGGGCCGCTGGCAAAACTAAGTTTCCAGGTGGCAAAAAATCGCTCGAGGGTCTGTCAAACCAACACTTGATGAAAGACTTCCGTCTTATTACCAATGAGTACTCTGTAATACTAAGCGGGGGGGAATCCGAATTTGAATCAAGAGAAGAGTTAGAAGATTTCGCTGATGGTGTTTTGAATGAAATCTTAAAGCGCGACATCACTTTCCACTTTTCAAAGTTTGACGACGCAGCCAGAGCATTGATGATTCGTCTCTACGTCCCTAAGAGTGATATGGCAATATTATTGAGGGGAAGTGCCCCCGCCTTAATTACAGGAGGGTACAAAAAGGCTGTCGTCAAAGGTCGGGAATTCAAGTTCGACAAACCTCTTATACTAGCTGGAGAGTCTGGATTAGCTTTTGGAATCATAAGGTTTCACGGACCTGTTGTAATTGGTCTTGAAGAATTCAAGAGTCGGTTTGAAAGCCACCGAATTACAGAACGGGAAAGGAAGCGGCGTTGGCCGGACAGAGAGGAATTTTATTACTACGCTATCAAAGATTATCTGCCCTTTTCGGAACCTAAACCAATCAAAAATTTCCCTCGGCCACCAACAGTACCAATAATAAAAGACGTTCAGATGGCGATACCACCAGTTCAACAGATCGTTCCCGAATGGCTAGCGGATTTGGCGGAGGAAGAACTGATTGCTGTTCACGATGACCTTCACCGAATATACCAAGAAAACGAGGATGTCTACACCGCCCACAAGTTTGTGGTTGAAGAGATAGAACGGCGGGGCGTAAATCATAGGCCCAAAGCACCAATTGATCACCCCATTAAACAAGATTCTGACCAAGAGTTGGGTGGGGCGGGGTCAGGGAATTGGGGCCACAAGAGCACTCCCGGAATTCGTGGGGGGTCTAGACCTGGCGGGGGCTATGGGCGAATTCTGATGAGTTCTCGAGACGGTGAAAAACTTACTGGACCTCAGTCTGACATGGTTAAAAACTTGTCAGATAGGGCCGAAAAGGGAGAAGTCCCTCATCTCAAAGACTTACTAAAACCACCAAAAAAGCCAGCCCTAAAATCCAGCACTGAAAACGTTCCTTTGGGGAATTTAACTGGGGGGGAAGAGAAGAGGGTTCGGAACTACCTCAAAACTTTGCCCCAAGAACATGTTGACTCAATAGCTTCTGTCAAGGGGTCGGGGGGGTCTTTGGGAAAAAATGTCGCAGGTCGCTGCGACGAGTATGGTTATATTCTAGTTTCTCAAAGCCCGAAAGCGAAGTGGTCAAAAGAGTCTCTTACTCATGAGGTTGGGCACGCAGTTCATTTTAAGGCAAAGAAGGGTTATGCAGATACAAAAATTGGAGATATCAGTAACAAGGACCTCATTCGAAAACTAGCTGCGGCTAATCAATCCCATAGTCGACTTCCATTGTGGAAAGCCCTTACTACGTATTCAAGAAAAAACGAGCAAGAATTTTTTGCGGTTTCCTACCGGGCATATACTAGCAAGGCTCAGGTAAAAGCTCTTCAGAGGGTTTCTAGGCAAATGGAGTCCCAGTTAGGGTTCAGTTGGTATGATACCATGAAAGACGTGTTTGGTGGCGTAGAATATGTTTAGGAAAATGAAATGTCTTTAGGAATTTTTGATCTTCAAGAAAATCAAGTAGTTCTGCAAGAAGTCGACGGAGTTTATCGTGTCAGGGGTCGGCTGAAAGACTTTTTCGATACGATTACCAAGACTGGAGAATTGCCCTACCGAACTGGTGAAGCAGACGATGAACTTGCAACTGAGGAATGGGGCGTTATAAAACTAACTGACCCCGAAGCCCTCGATTTGTTGGTAGACACTTTGGGAGATTTGGATTTCGCTTTCTGTGAAATTGATAAGGACTTTGAGGAAGAACTAGGTGGTGCCAGTTCAGGAAATTGGGACTACAAGATAGGAGAAGGAAGAACGATGAAAGTCAAAGTTGGCAACAAAGTATACGATGGTAAGAAAGAACCTGTCATGGTGATTTTGTCACAAGGCGAAAAAGAACAGATTGCCAATATGCAAGCAGAGGCAACAAAGTATTGCGTTTATCCGTCAATAGAGGGGTGGATTAAAGATGATTACGCAAGAATTAAGGCGTGGATGAATGAGGAAGTCAAACTACAAGAGTTGCACATAACTGGATAGGTAAACATACCGAAGAAGAAAAGTAGTCAGAAGAAATATTAAAAGAATCTTAGCACTAAGAAAACAACAGCCCTAATTTTACATCTTATAGGGAACAAGCAAGAAGCCGGGCTTCGGTCCGGGGGGTTGCAGATATTCAGGAATATCTTGGCTAAAAGATTGCAAACGACCGTTGGTTCATCGGTTGCTGCACACTGAGGGCTAGAGGTAGTAGACTCCCCGATGAAGTGTGAAGTGGGCGTAGCAATAGGTCCCACACCTGTAGATTGATACAGGCCCGGATTTGTCAAATCAGTTTGATGTAGTCTGGAGGAACCAAGATGGAATTACCTTACAAGCTAGAAAACCGCGCCCTCCTTCGACCCGGTGAGGTCAAGGGTCTAAACTACGATGAAGGGGACATCCAATTAGCCATCGCTCTTTTGAACAAGCCCAGTAAGGAGAAGTGTAACTCTCTTTACCTGGATCATGCTGACGGAGTCCAAACATGGGTCGGTGAAGTCCAGAATGTTCATTGGGACAAGGAGCGGAAGTTGGCTATAGGAGACCTTCTCATCTTGGACGCAGACCTGGCGACCAAGATTAGCTTCCAGGTCGAAAATGGGGAGACGGCTTTCGGCATATCACCAAAACTTACTGTTCGGGAGGATAAAGGCAACGCAAAAGACATCGCTTTCAAGAACTTCTCCCTAGTCCTTCAGCCTGCGGGGGGTAAACCTCTGATGCTGGAGGAAGAGTTTGAAATAGAAATACGCAAGAAAGTAGAAAAGAAGGAGGTAACAAAAAGCATGGCTACTAAGAAAGACGAGAAAATCCGTGTTGTAGAACACGCGGGCTTAGTAGGGTTGCTGACGAAAGTCCAAACGGCCATCAAAGACAAGAAGTACGATGACGCGCTTGGCATTCTCGCAGTCCTACTCAAGCCTGGCACTCTAGAGCCTACTGCTTTTCCTAAGGCGGCAACCTCAGAAGCACCCTTCTTGAAGGGAGTCACGCTTTCTGAAGGTACGTGGCAAGAAATCCTGCGTACAGGCGCGTTTGCCATGCCTGACGGCACTACTCTTATCATCACCGAAGATGATCTTGACACTCTGGTGGCGTCTTTTGAGGGTAACGTTAGGGGGCAGCGCATCCCAGTTGATCTAGACCATGATCCCAAGAGTGGGGCAATGGGCTGGTTCGACTCTCTCAAGAGGGGTGGGGAGAAACTTCTAGCCAAATTCGATTGGACAAAACCTGGGGCCGCGTTGATTGGGAACAAAGTTTATCAATACTTTTCCAGTCAGATTGGCCCGTGGCTGGATCCTGAATCTGGTGAAGAGCACCCTTTGGTTCTCTACGGAGGGGCCCTGACTAACTTCCCATTCATCAAGGGAATGGCTACAGTCAGCCTCAACGAGTTTCAGAGTTGGGTAGTTGCTCAAGACAATACCCAGAAGCTCCAGGAGGAAAAGGCAAAGGCAACAAAGGCTGAGGGTAAAGCAAAGTTAGAAAAGGACAATGCAATGGCAGAACTGAGTGAGCTACAAGGAACTATCAAAAGCTACGAAACTCGCTTGAAAGTCCTTGAGGCCGAGAAGGCTCTTCGAGAGTTAAACGACGAAGTAGAAAATGCGATGCGCCTAGACGAGAATAGGGTGATTGCTCCTAGAACTCGAACTACTGTTTTCAACGCGCTCCAGAACCCCACTAAGGGCTCAATCGCGGCTTTGATTCAGGAGTTAACTGCGAAGGACGCCATCATCGAGCTTGAGGAAAAAGGTACTTCTTTGGGCGAAGATTCAACTACTAACCTAGAGGATAAACTGGACAAGAGGGCTCGCAAGCTGATGGAAGAAAAAGAGTTCGACTACGCGACGGCTTTGAAAGAAGCTTCCGCTGAGTTGATGAGATAAGAGGAGGCTAAAATGTCTTTAGTAGGTGTTAAGATTTTAGACCTCACTTTCACCATTACTGGGGATGACATTACGGGATATAGGTGCGTCTACATTCCAGCAGGGACGACTGGCGACGATCGTATTTGTGCTTTGAATACGACCGACGTTAACGTTCCTCTCGGAGTTGCTCAAATCGACGACGATGTTACGAAATCAGAAGGGGATCAAATTCCCGTTCGGGTTGCGGGCGAATCTAAGTGTTACGCTTCCAAGGCAATCGCCCCCGGTGACATCGTGGCCGCCACTCTTCTTGGTAACGTAACCGACGCCGCTCCTGCGGCGGGTGAGTGGGCTTTGGGTATCGCCCAAATCGAGGCGGACGATGCAGATGATCCTATAACCGTTTTCATCTCTAGGCAACGGTATTAGGGAGGATAAATAAATGCCAGTATCAATAGAAACTGTTCACCCAGTCAACCCGCTACTGACTAACGTAGCGATTGGCTTCAAGAACGAAACTTATATCGCACCCGAAGTATTTCCCCTTGTTAACGTCAAGGACGAGCGGGGGATTTACTATGTGTTTGGGAGGGAGGCGTTCCAGAGAGTTAACTCCAAGAGAGATATAGGGGCGCGGAGTCAGGGCGTAGATTACGATGTCGATACAGAGGCCTACCAGTGCGAGGAGTATGCACTTCACCACGCCATCGATGATCGGATCAGGAAACAAGCCCAGGCGCCTCTTAGTCCAGAGATCGAGGGCGTTGAGCTTTGTATGAACGGGATTCTTCTGGATTACGAAGTTCGGGCTGCTGCTTTAGCAGATCAGCCTCTCAACTACCCTGCTGCTAGTCGGCTAGATTTAGCGGCTGTGGGGGCACTTAGACAGTGGAACGAGGCAAACTCGACTCCTGTCCAGGATATCACCGGTGGGATCGAGGCGATTCGTGCTCAGTGTGCAGTGTACCCCAACAAGATCGTCATCCCATCAGATATTGCGGCAGTACTAGCTTGGCACGCGGACATTCAGGAAATCGTTAAGTACACGATGCCTGGTATGTTAGCGAAGGATGTGCCAAACTATATTCTTCCGCCATATCTTTGGGGGATGAAGGTCGTCATCGCGAAGCCACTGTTCTCCGAAGTTCCAGACATCGACACCTACGCTGATATCTGGGATAACGTGCTGCTTCTGTACGTCAACGATTCTCCCGCCTTGAAGAAACCTTCGTTTGGGTATACTATCAGGGTAGCGGGCTCGCTGGTTACTAGGAAGTGGCGCGAGGAAGGCGAGCACTCGGATTACGTCGAGCCTGGGTTCATTCAGGACGAGGTAATTACCACGCTGAATGACGCTGGACAAGCGATAGCAGGTTACTGTATCTGGAATGTCCTAGCATAAAGATATGGCTACTTACTGTACTGTGGCCGATGTTCAGAGACTGAACTCACAGCGCGATTACGGCAGTCCCGGAAGCAAGCTCGGCAGAGATGATATCTTCGAAATCATCGAAGACATTGGGGACGAAATCGACGGAGGTCTTCGGAGGGCAGGTTTTACGTTGCCTGTCCTTGAAGCGTCTTCTCCTATCGCGTACGCTCTCCTCGGAGTGCTCAATGCTCTCGGGGCTGCCGCTCGCGCTGAAGATTCTATCTTCATGCAGTCTAGTCCCAACCAATCGACCCACGGGCAAGTCCTCAATAAAAGTTACGAGGGAATGTCAGAAGGGGTATATCTAGGTAGAATCTTGTTGTACGATGCAACCGCAGGGCCAATCTTGCCTAAAAATGTCATGAAAATCGCTGACTTTACACCTACGTTCGCGCTAGACGACGAGTGGTAGATTGGGGTTCTAAGTGGATAGATGGCTAACTGCACAAGATTGGGAGAGGCAGTGGTGGGATAAATGTGTCAATACTTTTGGCGAGGAGACCAAACAACTTATTTACGCCAACAGGATGGGACTAGAGACATTCCACGACGGAAAATCGCCCCACAACTTCGATCTTAAGGGTCAGTCTGTCCTAGACATTGGTGGGGGCCCGACTAGCTTGCTACTCAAATGTGTAAACTTTGAGAGAGCAAAAGTTATCGACCCCCTTCAGTTTCCAGACTGGGTTCTAGAAAGATACAAAGCTGCAAACATCGAATTTGAATCTATTCGAGCAGAAGAAATAGAGGAAACTGGTTGGCGGGAATGCTGGGTTTATAATGTGCTCCAGCACACTGCTAACCTTGAATTAGTCATTCGCAACTTAAAGAAATCTGCCAAGTTAATCCGAATCTTTGAATGGATTAACACGCCGGTGAACAAGGGACATCTTCATTCGTTGTCGTCAGAGAAGCTAAACGAATGGTTGGGCGGGATAGGAAAAGTAGAAGAGCTTAGGCATCCAGAATGTTTTGGCACTGCATATTACGGAGTTTTCTATGGCCACAGTGGTTGAACATACCCGCCAGCAGTTGCTAAGGATGAAAGAGAAGCTCGATGCCCTGAATATCCCTTTCTGGCTTGCCTGGGGAACTTTGTTAGGGGCTGTCAGAGACAATGACATCATCCCCTGGGACAGAGATGTCGATCTTCTCATAAAAGCTAGTGACTGGATACCCGATTTTTGTGAACACTTCACGGATTTCGCTCGATGCTCTACTGTCAATTACGCATTAAATCGAGTGACTAATGTTGTTTTGTTCAGCGATCTTCCTGTAAGAATCGATGTCATCCTTCAGTTCTATAATTCTGACTACGATGCCTATATCACGTTAGGCCCTCCGTGTGCTGAGTGGATGGGTGGGGTCATGCCTGCCGACAAGTTGGACAACCCCGACTATGTTGAAATGCTAGGTACTAAGTTTCAAGTTCCAAAAGACCCCGAAGAAGTGCTAGAAAGTATCTACGGGCCCGATTGGCGAATTCCAGATCCAGAGCAACACTGGAAGACTAAACCCTGGATGGAGCGTTGGCCCCTGTTGTCGAGTATGTCTAAATATTATAAGGGTATTGAGCAGTAAGAAGTCAATTATCTGTCTACTGCTATTCCTAAGGAAAGATAGGAGAAAAATGCAAACAATTCCTATAATGTCTAAGTGGCTCTTCAGTATCAATAGGGCGAGCCAGTACGCCAACGAGAAGTGCCTCAAAACACCCACCTTGGAAGGCGTTCACACAGGCACACCAAGAACCTTATGGGTAGGCCCTGAGGGAGACATGGGTGTTGATGGCGATGTCCAAGAGCCCAGACAAAAGGAGTAGCATGAGATTTCACCTTCTAGGCTTAGTACACTTACCAGTTTCAGAAACTTACATGGCGTGCGCATTTACCCAAAAAATCGTGAAACTGTCCAAAATGTTAATGTCATTAGGGCACGAGGTCTTTCTCTACGGAGCTGAGGAGTCATCGGCCCCTTGTACCGAGTTTATTCAAACTCATACCTTAGACGACATTAGGCAAGAATGGGGATCTGGAGACAACCGAGATATTTGTGAGGGCTTGGGCTACGATTTCAAGCGCCACGGTTTTCGCCACGACTTCAACACAGAAAGAACAAAAACTACCCTCAAGTATTATGCTAATTGTATCAAGGCTATTAACACCCGAAAGCAAAATGATGATTTTCTTTTAGTCATGCAAGGGGTTTATCAAAGACCAATAGCAGATGCAGTTAATCTCTGGCTCACTTGTGAACCTGGAATCGGTTATCGAGGTTCCTACACGCGCTTCCGTGCTTTTGAAAGTGCCTACCTGATGAATTTCACCTATGGAAGTGAGAATCCCAAGAAGTCTATCAACGGGCACTACTATGATAGAGTAATTCCTAATTACTTCGATCCCAAAGATTTTCCCTTCCAGGAGAAGAAAGAAGATTACTTTTTCTACATCGGCAGAATGATTGCCCGTAAGGGAGTTATGACCGCTGTTAAAACAGTGGACGCCGTTGGAGCGAAACTGATCCTCGCAGGTCAAGGTAAAATGAAGATTGATAGACCCAACTGCGAATTCATTGGACACGTGGGTCCTGATGAAAGGGCGAAATGGCTGGGTGGGGCAAAAGCAGTATTTGTTCCCACAATCTATCTGGAAGCATTCGGTGGTGTCAACGTGGAGGCTCAGTTATGTGGAACGCCTGTACTAGCGACTTCATTCGGCTGTTTTTCAGAAACTATTGAGGACGGTCGAACAGGGTGGCTTTGTAATACCCTCGATGATTTTGTGTGGGGGGCGCAAAACTTAGATAAATTGGCTTCACCACAGTATATCAGAAAGCGCGCCGAGCGATATCTAATGGACGCCGTTCGTTGGGAATTCCAGAGGTGGTTTGAGGATATGTATTTCTTATATGAAAGTGCTGTAGATTCCAACGTGAAGGGTTGGCATAGGGTACGGGACCACGAGCCGGAGTGGCGAAAGTTATGAGCAATTTAACTGTAGCAGCCTTTTTTACGAGAAATACTGGGTCCCCCGCGACCGGTTTAACATTGGCCGACATCAGTTTTTACTTGACTCGTCAGCATCGAACAACTGGAGTAGACAGGGTTATCTGGGATGGAACCCAGAATCCTACCGAGGAAGTAGACAATATTGGGAGTTACATTCGTGTCTACTCTGAAGCTAATTTTGATCTTTATCTTTATTTTGCCCGCGCTTTGTATGGTGGCGCGGTTGGTCTGGATTCAAACCACGTTGTTGGAATAGTTAGCAATCCTAGTCCTTGGGAGTATAGTACCCGAGATTTATCACCTGTGGAGATATCATGAGCAATTTAACTGTTGCTGCTATTCTTACAAGAAATACTGGAACTCCTGCAACAGGTTTAACTCTAAGTGATATTGAGTTCTATTTAACTCGCCAGGATAGGGAGACTGGTGTAGATGAAGTTGTATGGAACGGCACTCAGAATCCTACTGAAGAGATAGATAATATCGGGGCATACACTAGGATTTATACAGACGCAGATTTCGATACTTACATTTACTTCGGGCGTGCTTCTTATATGGGGGTTGTTTCGCTTGACTTAGACAATGTCACTGGAGCAATCACTGAGGCGAGCCCTTGGGAATATCATATTCGTAGACTCACTCAGGCGGGTGCCAGTATTGCTACTGTTGTGGAGGGCACTGATATAACAGCTATGCGTGGTGACTCAATGTCAGCTTCTATAACAGGGTTGGGCGACTTGACTGATTATGTTTCTCTTGATTTCTCAGTCAAGATGGTGAGGAGAGATTCTGATGATAACGCAATTATTCATATTCGCAAAAATCTTAGTGGACTAGATGATGGTTTACTTAGGTTTAATAAGGCTGCCGAAGCTGACCCCTTGTTAGGAAGTATCACGATAGATGCTATTCTTGTGGGTGATGTTACTGTGGCCTTAGATGAAACCCGTACTGCGCTAATTGACGTAGAAGACGAAATGTATTGGGACATACAAATAGTAACAGCTAGTGATGTGATAACCTTAACAGAAGGAACGTTTGATGTCACTGCTGATGTCAGTAGGATGACTTCGTAATGGCTATTTTAGAAATGTCTCCGAAAGGAGTTAAATTTGGTGATACTGGTGTCCAGGGTGATACTGGGATAACTGGTGATACTGGAATCCAGGGTATTTCTGGTGATACAGGTACCCAGGGTGACACTGGGGTACAGGGCATATTAGGGGACACTGGAATAGCAGGTGACACAGGGATATCTGGTGATACCGGAGTTCAAGGTGACCAGGGAGACACAGGAATTCAAGGGGGTACCGGAGCAGTTGGAGACACTGGAGTAACCGGAGATACGGGAAGTCAGGGTGACACAGGTACTCAAGGTGATACTGGAGATACAGGGATTCAAGGGGATACGGGAATAACCGGAGACACAGGCACACAGGGCGATACTGGTGTTCAAGGTGACACAGGAATTACAGGTGATACCGGGATAAAAGGTGATACAGGAATAAGTGGCGATACTGGTATTCAGGGTGACACTGGAACTCAAGGAGACACGGGAGTTGCTGGCGATACTGGCTCGCAAGGTGACACCGGAATTGCTGGTGATACCGGAACTCAAGGAGATACTGGAGTAACTGGCGACACAGGCACCCAGGGTGATACTGGAATCCAAGGTGACACGGGCGCAGTTGGTGATACTGGGGTTCAAGGGACGCAAGGAGACACAGGAACTCAGGGTACGCAAGGTGATACAGGACAAACTGGTGACACTGGAGTTCAGGGGGATACCGGGACTCAGGGCATTCAAGGAGATACTGGCCCTCAAGGGGATACAGGAGTACAAGGTGATACTGGTATTACAGGTGATACCGGAATTCAGGGGGATACGGGATCTCAAGGTGACACAGGAATTACAGGTGATACCGGGATAAAAGGTGATACAGGAATAACTGGGGATACCGGAATTCAGGGTGATACCGGTGTTACAGGTGATACAGGCACGCAGGGTGACACCGGAGTCCAGGGAGATACAGGAGATCAAGGAGATACAGGAGGAGCTGCTGAAGCGTCCGCATACTGGATTCACTCGAATGATTCAACAGATATAGCTAACTATGAATTGATTACTCAGACCCCTTGTGAAGACGCCGAGAATACTTATTCAAAAACTCTCGACAGTGGGGATGGCGAACAAGCGTTAGTAGATGGTGCTTCTGATGTTACAGATTTCGCTACAGAGTCTGGCGATCCTGGGGTCGTTTCTGTGCCGGCTGGTATATTCGAGTTCGCGCTTTATGCTTCGGTTGATAACGATGGGGGCGATTCTCGTGTAAAAGCCTATCTCTACAAACGGGCGGTAGGTGGCGCAGAGACTTTAATTCTTAGTTCAGTATTGCCTGAATTATCTGGGGCGGTGGCGGCGCTCTACCAAAGTAAAGAGACTTTGAACGCACCTGTTTCGATGCTTGTTACAGACAGACTTGTTTGTAAGGTACGCTGCTATACAGACTCGGGCGCTAATAGAACTATTACATTTTATATTGAAGGCGCATTTAATGAGAGCCATTTTCATACAACTATCTTTGCTGGTGCCCAAGGTGAACAAGGAGATACTGGATCGCAGGGAGATACAGGAACACAGGGCGTTCAAGGCGGTACGGGAACTGCTGGAGATACTGGTAGTCAAGGTGATACTGGGGTAACTGGAGATACGGGTTCACAAGGAGATACCGGAACTCAGGGTGATACTGGAGTTGCTGGGGATACTGGTAGTCAAGGGGATACAGGAAGCCAGGGTGACACTGGAACTCAAGGAGACACAGGAATTGCAGGTGATACAGGTATTCAAGGCAATACAGGAATAACTGGTGATACTGGGGTTTCTGACGTTCCTGGTGATACAGGGACACAGGGAGATACTGGAGTAGCAGGTGATACAGGAGTTACAGGCGATACCGGGATTCAAGGTGATACTGGTACACAAGGTGATACAGGTATTTCTGGCAACACTGGGACGCAAGGCGATACTGGAGTAGCAGGTGATACAGGATCTCAAGGGAATACTGGAGTTCAGGGTGATACAGGAATTACTGGAGATACCGGAGTAACGGGGGATACTGGATCAACAGGCGACACAGGCAATCAAGGTGATACGGGTACGCAAGGAGACACCGGAACACAAGGCGGTACGGGTGAAACTGGAGATACTGGTATCAGTGATGTGCCTGGCGATACAGGTACTCAGGGAGATACAGGAAGTCAAGGTGACACAGGGATACAAGGGGATACAGGTACAACCGGCGATACTGGAGCGCAGGGAGATACTGGGACACAAGGCAATACGGGCACGCATGGTGACACAGGCGTAACTGGTGACACTGGAATCCAGGGAGATACGGGTGCAACTGGAGACACTGGAATCCAGGGAGATACCGGGATTCAAGGCGACACTGGTGATACAGGTATAACGGGGGACACAGGTGTAACTGGTGATACTGGTGTGACAGGAGACACTGGTATTCAAGGTGATACAGGACAAACAGGAGACACTGGTATATCTGGGGATACGGGTACACAAGGTAACACTGGGGTTGCCGGAGATACAGGTTCTCAAGGCGATACAGGAATAGTAGGCGATACTGGAATAACTGGGGACACTGGGGCAGCGCCCACCGGCCAGATATTCCTTACCGCCTCAGGAGGTTGGCCGTCTACTACTAATGGTTGCGCTGGGCCCACTAAAACGGAACACGGCACTAATGATATTGATGTTTGGACTCTAGATTTCGATAAAGATACTGACGAATACGCTCAATATACGTTGGTAATGCCTTCTGATTGGGATGGAGGTACTGTCACCGGAGTATTCTATTGGACTTATGCTACAGGAAGCGCGACAGAAACTGTTGAATTCGCTATCCAGGGGCGCTCCTATGGGAATGACGAGGCCCTCGACCAGGCTTGGGGAACTAAACAGGAAACCGCTGATACTGCTATCGCTGCGGGAGATGTCCATGTTTCTGGTGCTACTGGCGCCTGCACATTGGCAGGAACGCCTGCGGCAAGTGAGTTAGTACAATTTAGAATTTATCGAGATGTTAGTGAAGATACCCTGGCGGGGGATGCTATGTTATTGGGTGTGATGGTTACTTTCACGAGAACTTAAATTGGAGAGATGAAATGAACAAAACAGAGTTGTTGGCAGTGAAATCGCGCCTACAAGCCAGGTCAGCCAGCGGTGTACTGGGGGAATTTGAAGAGCTGGCAGCAATGCTCATCATTGAATGTGGTGATGCGGACGCGATGTATTGGCCTGCGGACTTGCACCTACGCGATGTTTTTGATAAGCATCTGATGAGGGAGATACATGACCATACTAGGTAGAAACTGGGAACGCAAAAAGTTACCTGATGGGCAAACCCAACTAACGATTTATCAGAAGCCCATTGCTTACGAAAAGAACGGGGTATTAAAACATATCACCAATATTTTGGACGCGTCAGGCGATCCGGTGTTTCCCGTGGGTGTGGACGAACTTGTTCAGTTTCGCATCAAGGACAAATTGGCGGGCGAGTCGCCTATCATTCACTTTGGCAAGGGTCAGACGCACGTCAGGATCACGCCGCTCAATACCAACAACGTAACTGGAATAGTAAGCGGAAATAGCATCACCTACCCTGAAGCATGGGACAATGCAGATTTCAGGGCCACGGTTGCCGGCCACCTCGTTGAGCTCGATGCTCCACTGAAGACAGGGCACCCTGAGACCTTCGCTTTCCGACTTAACGAGCACCAAGGGCTGGACTTAGAGACACTTTCCACGGCTGACTTTTGTGTCCTCCAGCCACTTTTACGAAACCCAAACGCTGCTGAGGGAGTACCATTGCAATGGGTGGTGACTGAGTCAGGCGGCAAGACCCTTCTAACCGTGACACTGCCGGAGGGTGACTGGACGGGATGGGTCCTTGACCCAACCTTAACCTTACAACCTGACGCGGCAGCCGGGTTGGATACTTTCATTTTCTCTGATGCTCCCACAACCAATTGGGGAACAAACATTGTGCTGGCCGTGGGTGACAATCTGTTAGATGCGCCGGGGCCAATACGCAGCCTGATTGAATTCGGCGGTTTAAGCGCCATTCCCGTGACGTCTATAATTTCATCCGTTACCTTTTCGGCTTTCGAGAATTTCGCATCCGACACAGAAGGCGTAGGCACTTGGGCCGTCAATTTGCAAAGAGCACTACGAGACTGGGTTGAAATACAAGCTACGTGGAATATTTACAGTACAGGCAACAATTGGGGGACGGCTGGTTGTAGTCAAGATGCCGTAGACAGAATTGCAGCGGTAAGTGCATCCGTTGTACTTGATGGGGTGGCCGCAAACGCATTTATTAATTGGACAGGAGCAACACTAATTGCCGACGTTCAGAGTATTGTCAATGGTGATAACGCCAATCATGGGTGGCTTTTATCTGCGCCGGCTGCCGAAAGCAAAACGGGATTAGCTCGAAACTATTTTGCTTCTTCCGACCACCTCACTGCTCTCGAGCGGCCAAAGCTCGTAGTGGTGTACACGACACCGCCAAGACCCTGTGCAATTATTTTCCAAGACCCAGGAATACTATAAGGAGAAATAAATGAGACAATCTCTGGTCGATATTATTATCCCAATCTACGGGGCGGGCAATTTTCTTCGGGAATGTCTCGTTAATCTCTATCGGTCGACCAAAATCCCATTCAACCTCTTCTTGGTAGATGATTGTTCGCCAGGTAATGAAATAGCTAAGATTTTCGATAAGGTGACGGGGTGGAAAGACGAGAGAGTTCACTTGATCCAGAACCGCAGGAACTTGGGTTTTGGTCAAAGCAATAATCGAGCGGCAAGAAATGGTTCTTCTCCCTTCGTTCTTTTCTTGAATTCAGATACTATTCCCCAGGATTCTTTTCTTGAGTTGATGCTACTTAATTTTATAGACCCAACGGTTGGGGTTGTTGGTCCAAAACTTATATTTCCCAAAGGTTCATCTCGTGGCAAAGAAAACACAATTCAACACGCAGGTGTGGCAAGAGACAAAAAAGGTTGGCCATACCATGTCTTCTATCAGATGGATAAGGACGATCCGAAAGTAAATGTCCGAAGAGAGATAAACTGTGTTACCGGTGCCTGTTTGTTAATTCGTAGGAATCTTTTCCAGGAAATCGGGGGATTTGACCCTCAGTATGAAATCGGGGCTTGGGAAGACGTTGATCTTTGTTGGACTGCCCGGAAGAAAGGCTGGAAAGTTGTCTACGAGCCTCTCGCAGAAGTTTATCATTATTGTGGTGGCTCAGGGTTTAAGATCACACACCGCAAATCCGATTCCAACAAAATAAAGTTATTGAAGAAATGGGGGAATTTAGGAAGTGATGAAAACTTATTCAGCTAAGTTATCTGTTATTATTCCTGTCGCTCCCAAGAGAAGTAAGTATCTTAGATTAGTTCTGGCATCTCTCGCAGTGCAAACATACCCGAAAGAAAACTGGGAAGTTATTGTTGTAACAGACACCACCGACAAAGATGACGTGAGAAAGTGTTGGGACGCGTCTTTGAGTGAGGATTTACCTATCAGATTTCTCTGGTTTCCAAAAGATTTTTGGGACGCGGGGGGGTTCACTAGAAATCTTGGGGCGAAAGTCGCAAAGAACCCTTTTCTTATTTTTCTAGACAGTGATGTCATCGTAAGGACTGAGACTTTAGAATACTATGCTGAGGGTTTTATCAACATGCCAAATCGAGTTATTGTTGGTTTGTACCACTGGCTGAGAGCAATGCAGGTAACTCCAGAGGACGTGAAAGAGAGGTTTTGGGACATCATCAACGAAAAATTACCTGCGATTTCCGTCAAAGGGCCTCGTCACAATGTCAGGCGAGACCCCCGACTACCTTTTTATGAAAAAACCACTCCAGACAAACGATGGTCTGGGGGGTATCAGAGTTACTTAGCCAGTCTGACGGGAAACATTGGGATTCCTGCAAAAATTCTATGGGACCCCGAAATAAACGGCTTTCGGGAAGACCTTGTCGGGGGGGTTGATGGGGCTTTCGGGATGGAACTATACCGGGCCGGATATACTTTCAGTCAAGATAAACGCCTAATTGCAGGGCATCTCTACCACCCCAGAGGACAGAAAGCAAGTTCGGAACGAGTTCAAGGCATGTCTAGAAAGTTAAGAGAAAGTTATCATTCAGATGCCTCCTGGATGGGAAGGAGTATTTCCAAATGATCTCAGTTGTGGTGACAACCTATAATAGAGAATCAGTTCTGAAACTGTGCCTTGAATCTCTGGTCTGTCAAACGACGTCGGAATTTGAAGTTATCGTGGCAGACGATGGCTCGCAAGATCAAACGATGGAGACGATCAAAGAGTATTCTGATAAGCTAGACCTCAAGTACGTTTGGCACTCGAAAAAGGGGTGGCGGTTGAGTGCATCCCGCAACAATGGAATCGCGTTGGCTGACTATCAGCCCATAATTTTTATCGACGCCGACATTCTATTGAACCCTGATGCCATTCAAGCCTACCAAGACATTTTTGAGAAAAACCCAGATCGAGCGGTCGGTGCGTATTATAGATACTTACCACCAATGAGAATAACAGTAGAAGACGTCCGACAGTGGGGAAAACTCTACGATGGAAATCTCCCTCGGCTCAATCACCCCGATTGGAATCCTAGTGATTCTACTCTGAAAGATATGAGGGAAGTTCACCTCCAGATGCATCTTTTCGAGGACGAGGACAAACTTTGGTACACTCCTTTCTCTTTGATTGGGGGGAATTTAATGATCCCCCGGCATATTTTGGATGACGTTGGTTGGTGGGACGAATCATTTCAGTGTCATGGGGGGGAAGATGCGGAGATGAGTCTTCGTATTGCTAACAAATACCCTTTTAGTTATTCTATTCGGGCTGCTGGTGCGCACGTTGCACATCCTAGAGGATTTATCAAAACTCTTGTTAATTACGATCTGGGGGCAAAAATTAGAAATCTGCACCCCCACTGGTTTGACGAAGGAGGAGCTCCGATATGGACAAAGAAAGACTTCCAGCCCTTCCCTGGACGGGCGAGAGGGTAATTCCAGAATTTATGGGGTTTGACCCCAGGGAACTTCAAGCGCACATCGCTCGGTACAACTTTGCTCTTCAGTGGTGTTCAGATCACAGTAACTACCCCTACGAGCCCAAGAAACACGTTCTCGATGCTGGCTGTGGAACTGGTTACGGAACTCTAATGTTATCCTGGGTTTCGTGGGCTGTTGGGGTGGACAGAGACGAAGACGCTATTAGATATGCGAGAGCAAAATATTCCACCCCCAGGACTAGATTTGAAGTTTCCAATGTTGATGACATCCGTCTACCTGACAATTTCTTTGACGCTGCGGTAGCGTTTGAGATCATTGAACATCTTCTGGACCCTGAGTTATTTCTTCAGGAGCTTCGAAGAGTTGTGAAACCTAAAGGAATGCTTGTCATCTCGGCGCCCCACTACTCGGAAAGCAAATACCACTTCAGAGATTACGACAAGCAATCACTCAAAAATATGCTCAATCAGTTCTGGTCTAATATGACTTATTACTGTCAGGACTCAAGGCTGAATTTCTATTCTGAAGAAGTGGACGAGGAAGTCAGAACCCATGTTTTCGTGGTGAATCAATGACGACTTTACTGAAAGACTACGCTAGTGTTATATTGTTTTCCTATCAAAAGGCTGCCCCTCGACAGAGGATGACTGAACTCAAGAAGTGTTTGAAATCGATTTATGAAAACACTCTTTTTCCCTTTGAGCTGATCGTCTACGATAACGGCAGCGACCCCAGGACACAAAAGTTTTTGTTGTCGGAGTTAACTGACAAACGAATATCAACGTTAGTTCTCAACCCTCCAGGGTGGGGAAGAAGTTTTGGTGTTTCGATAAACCGCAGTTGGAATCTCTCGAAGGGAGAATTTCTGGTCAAATTAGACAGTAATTGTATAGTTGAGGAGGGGTGGCTGCTCGATGGGGTTACGGCTATGCAAGTCTTCCCAGAGATTTCTTACTGGGGTTTCATGCACTTTCATCCACAAGAAGAAACCTTGTTAAGAGAAGTAAGACGGGGTGGAATTTCCGTCCAGGCTCATTGTAATTCACCTAATAAGGCATTCATGATTCGCCGTTCTACCTGGAAAGAACTTGGGGATTTTCCCGAACTTGATGCTGACTTTGACGAAAACTGGTTATCAAAGGTGGTACCTTCTGCGCAATCCCAACCACCGATCACTTCCAAAAAGAGGAAGGGTTATTGGCGAGGAATGAATTCTAGCAACAAATGGTTAGCCCTCCCACTTCCCACACGACAAAAGATACGTGCTAGCGGAGAGTCAATTTTATCAAGAGCGCCCATTCAATTCACTCCCCTTCTCTTTGGTGACCTCGATCAGGGCCAGGTTTCTGTGAAAGTGTCCCCCCCACCAAGAAAGAGAGTTGTTAAAAAGAAGGAATATCGGGCTGACGATTGGGGTGTGCACCCCCAACTTTTGCCCAAAGTGAGAGACAAAAATGGAATGCCTAGAAGTCGTCTTGAAAGCCTTAAAAACCTTACTTGAAGATGAACTTCCTACTAAAATAGACGAGGTGGAAACTCAGTGGGCTTCTTCTCAACTGATTTGTGCGGATTGGACCTTAGCTGCCGATGCAATCAGTATGGACGATATTTGCGGGTATATTATTTCGGGGACAGACCTCATTCCTGTAGAGGGGAGATTTCCAAGAATCTACATTTTCGGCTGGGAAATTACTCCAGACTATGAGTTTGAGCAAGAATTTACCGGAAGATACAACCTTGCCTTAGCACTAAGATTGATAGTTTCAGGGGACGATCACGAACGACTAGAAAAAGTAACGATGCGCTACATGCAAGCGGTTATGAAAGTTCTCAAAGATGATGACCAAATCAAACAAACCGTTTACCCAATCTCAATTCCTCGAGTTAGTTTCACAGAAGTAACTCCTGGTGACCCAATGTTTAAGGCGGCACAAATGACTTTCTTTGGAGGCACAGTTGACCCTTATTGATATCATCATTCCTGTCTATGGAGCGTTGGATAAGCTAGGCGAAACCCTGGCGCATCTTGAAGAGTTCACTTCCCCTGACGATTTCAATCTTTTAATCATTGACGATGCAGGGCCAGAGTGGGAGCCCCCGCAGACTTCTCTGAAGTACTCCTATCATCGAAATAAAAGAAACATTGGGTTTGGGAGGACTTTGAATTTCGGGGCCCAATTGGGGTCGTCACCACTTATTTGTTTTTTGAATTCAGATTGTCTGGTAACCCAGGATTGGCTCTCGAACATGGTTCGTTGGTTTAATGACAAAGAAGTTGGGTCTGTGGGAGCAAGGCTCTTATTTCCAAAAGGAAGTTTGCATGGCAGGCCGGGGAGGATTCAGCACGCGGGGGTTGCCCGGATGAGTGGGGGAATTCCATACCACCCACACATGCACGAGGTAGCAGATTTGCCTGTTGTCATGAAGACGAGAGAAGTCAACGCCGTGACCGGGGCTTTACTAATGACGAGGCGCGATCTGTTTGAAGAGTTGGAAGGCTTCTCGACAATTTTTATCCAGAGTGCTTTCGAGGATGTCGACTACTGCTGGAGAGTAAGAGAAAAAGGGTTCAAAGTTATCTACGACCCGGAGGTACTGGCGTTTCACTACGTTAATTCTTCTGGCGCACACGCCATGAGTGGAAGAAACTTAAGAAAACTATTAGGTAGGTGGGGAGGATTAGAAAGCGATGAGAATCTTTTTGACATCGGAGAAGATAACAAGCGCAAGCTGCCAGTTCAGGGGGTATGTACCAGCGAAGATCTTGGAAGAGATGGGACACGAGGTCGAGATAAGCCCAGAGTTCGTCTCGACAAAAGACTATGACCTCTTCATTTTCAACAACAACACAACTTTGGAAGCCTATAAGCTGATTCGGCGGTTGAGGCTGGAATACGAGCCTGTCATTTTCGATTGTGACCACGACATCCTTCGGGTACCGGAGGACAACCCAACCTACGTCAATTTCATGAATCAGCCACACGCTGCGTGGAATCCCCTCCAGGCAATGAGATTGGTCTCTGCTGTGACCGTTCCCAACCAGGCCCTCAAGGACTATTATTCTTTCCTGAATGACGACATTCACATTCTCCCGAATTGTATCTCGCTTGAAGACTGGAAAGACGTTCCCGATTTGAATTGGGGTGGAGTAGTAATTGGCTGGGCAGGGTCGCCGACACATAGGAATTCTCTCCAGCTTCTCAAAGAACCTCTCTTGCGCATTATCAATCGATACAAAGATGTTCATCTTGTATTTGTAGGGGACTCACCACCGTTCCCGCTTCCGTATGATAGGGTAACCGTTTTCCCTTGGTGTGACTACAGGACTTATCAAACCCTCTTGAAGTCTTTTGACATCGGGTTGGCACCCCTTTCGGACATGCCTTTCAATGAGTCTAAGTCTGATTTGAGGCTGAAAGAATATGCCTGCGCTGGATTACCAATAGTCGCTTCGAATTTCGGGCCGTATAAAGAGGCGTCGGGGTTTGGGTTTGCTTTCGACGACACACAAAGTCTCTTGGATATCTTAATCCAGCTCATAGAGGATCCTAAATTAAGAGAGAGAAAAGGGCAATTTGCTGCGGAATGGGTGAAGGGGTGGGATATCCGAGAGCACATTCAAACGTGGGTTAACGTTTATCAAGATGTAGTTGTAAAGGCTAGGGAGAGTTGGGCCAGCTATTAGGAATATCTTATGAGCCTTCGACAATTCAACCCAGATAAAGATCGAGTAGTTTTTAGAGAAAGACGGCTGTTTAAGTTCGTGGGCGAAAGCGAATTCGAACAAGTAGTCAGTCTCCAGGAGTTTCTTTTAGCCTTCCAGCACCCAAAACTTTACTTCACTTGGGACTTGGGTGGCCCTGGATCAGGCCACTACGGGCACAAAGGCACAAAAGGCCGGAGAGGGGGAAGCACACCAGGGACTTCTGCAATAGGGGCAGCAAGAAGGTCTGAGAAAATAAAGGCCTCGGGCGCAGAACGTACAGGAATATATAAAGGAAAGCAAATTCCTTCACAACTGGGAGACCAGATAGAAAAAGATTGGAAAAAACCCCCTTTGGCTAGGTACCAAGCAGCTAAAAATGCTCTTGGAGCGATTAACAATCCTGACCCTTATGTAGAAAATATAACTGGCATTACAAGGGCAAAAGGAACTGAATTACTTGGAATAGCTGCTGTTCATGATAGTATTAGTGGAGATGCCATATTTATCAATTATATGGCTACCAAAAGAGGTGGGCTAGGGATTCATTTAATGAGAGATATTGTAAATTATGCTAGAGATAAAAAATTAGGTCTGAAATGGAAATCAGAAAATAAAAGAGCGGACACGTTTTTTAACCGCATAGGGTTTAGTAAATATGCTAAAGGAGAAGGTCACTATAGTGTTCCTGCTTCAGAAGTAGAAAAATGGCTGATTAGTCAGTAGAAAATACGGATTAGATAAAATGACATCTTGACGATGTAGAAGTTAGTGAAGAAGCCAAGAAATTGTTAGAAAAGAAAACAGAGAAAGAATCTTAGCACTAAGAAATGGCTATTTTTAAGGACAGGGTAAGTTGGCAAAATTATTATCAGTAAAGATCGTAGGCTATAGAGACGCTTTAGGACAATTTGCTAAAGCAAGCAAAGAACTCGTTCCTGTTTCTCGGGATTTAGTGAGAGAATCGGGGCGGCTGTATATTGCCGCTCTCCAAAGAAAAGCTCCAGTTGGAAAGTATTACACTCTCGATGGGATGAGTTATTCTACCCATGCGCTGCAAAAGAGCTTTTCTTTCAAGACTTTCCAACGTCCGCACGGGCTAGAATTGAGAACGTATTCGTCCTCTCCGTATATCCAATACGTCATCGAAGAGACGAAAAAAGACTATACAATTCCCGGAGCTCCTCTCTTATCTTTCTTCTGGCCTAAGTTAGGCGGGCCTGTGGTTTTTAGAAGGGTAACACACCCCGGAACGGCAGCAAACCCGTTCCACCGAGAAGCTTATGAAGAAGAAGCCCCAACATTCAGGCTTTTGCTCAATAAAGCCGGGGCAAAAGTGTTTTTGAATTTCGCGTAGGAGGTAAAAAATGGCTGTTAACGAAGCAAATATCACAAGATACATCAAGGGTGGTGTTGTTTTCACCGGTTGCGACGTGCCTGCGGCAGATAGTGGACCAATTTTGACTGCCGGCGTTCCTGCTAGTGGTGTTGATCGAGGTGCCACCCAGGGTGTTTCCAATTTCTTATATAACGCGGAGATCACCAAAGTAGATATCGAACAAGTGTCCGGAGGTGTTTCTCCGTTTGTAGTTTCTGAAGCAATCGCGCTTACATTCACGATGGTCGAAGGCGATTGGGAAAACGTAAAATATGCCTTGAGTCAAGCTACTGAAGTCGATGACGGCACGATGAAAGTTCTTCAGCTCGGTGGTCAGTTGTGCGTAACTGGTGATTGTATTGCTATCGTTGCACCGAAAGCTTGCGGAGGATCGTTGTATTACGGGGCGATGCTCTACGACGCTTTCGTAAGTGGCGAGCGAACCCTTCCGTTCAAGAGGGGAGAGGAAAAGCGAATAGCAATCAGGCTCGAAGGGAACTCAGTTCCCACCAGAGCAGAAGGTGACCAACTGGGTCAGTGGTTTGAAGAACTTTAGAAAGGTAGACTAATGAAAATCGGCGAGAAAGAAGTTAAGCTGGGCCCCATTGGTCTCCATGAGCTTTATCTCCTGAAGAACCTGGTGGCAAGCGTTGGAAAACGTGCCTCGAAAGACCCTCAAGTAGAGGGAGAGGCGGCTGTCTGGGTTCTTCTGGAGATGCTCACGGAAGACGAAATGGCGGAACTTTTATCTATCGTGACAGGTCTCGATAAGGAGGCCGTTGCAAAGAACTTCACTCTCTCTTGGCTCGGAGAAATCTACGACGAGTTAGGGGGATTGGTGGGGTTAGGTGGGTTGGTGGGGTCGGGGAAAGGGAGCTCTCAATCGTAATCCGTGGGTTGAGCCCTGTCCAGATTCATCACATGATCGCCAGTGTCTACCACTGGGGTGAAAATGAGATCTGGACTTTATCAATCCCAAGAGTACGTGAGATTCTCGGCCAAATCGACTTGGAAAACAGGTCTATCCTCGGTGAAGACGTTGACCCCGACGGTATTCTAGAGAAGCGCGTTACGAGGTATCTATGATTGGCATGATTCCGGGCGTCCAACAGATGGGACTTCTGATGAAATTCATGGGGGACGCATCCGGTGCTGTGGGCGCGATGGATAAAGTTTCTGGGGCAATCACAGGGACGGTAAAAGTTGTCGCCGGTCTTACCACGGCCGCTGTTGGCCTGGGTGTTGCCATGGGTGGAGTCATTATGAAGATGGGTTCTGCTGGGTCTGCTACTAAGATGGCCCGAGAAGAATTCTACAAGATGACCTCCGGGATGAATATCGATGGTAAAGAGTTAATTGAAACTCTTGGTCGCATCGCTGGTGGTACTGTAAAAGATACCGAGCTAATTCAGCAGGCCAACCTCGCTTTGCTCTTAGGTGGGAAACAACTTGCTGAAGCTCTCCCAATCTTGATGGGAATCGCCGCCGAGAAAGCCCGGGCACTGAGTATGCCGATCACTCAGGCTTTCTCGGATATAGTCAGGGGTGTTGGGCGGGCGTCCCCGTTGATTTTGGATAACTTGGGGATCATAGTAGACAATGTAGCGGCTCAAAAAGAGTTGGCGATTTCCCTGGGGTATGTAAAGGAGGCAACAGAGAGTGTTGCTGACGAGATTGAGGAACATAATGCGAAACTAGAAGAATTAACTTTCAATCTCGAGTTGGCTAAGATAAAACAGTCTGAGATGACAGGAGAAGAAAAAGAGTCTGTTAAACTTGCTGCCGAAAGGAAATTGCTTAAGTTAGAAGAACAAATTGACGCCGAACGAAAAGCAATAGAAGAATTACTCCCCAAACTTGGGGAACAGAGCGAAGCCCTAAAAGCGGATACAAAAAGATTATCAAAAGAAGAGAAAACGCTAGCCCTCGTGAATGCAATTCAGGAGAAATATGGTAAGACAGTAGATATAAGTGGCGACAGAATTCTAACCGCAGGCGAAAAAACCCAGACGATGACTACCCAGTTAGGAAATATGAAAGATAGGCTCAACGAGGCTGTAATCCCCGCCCTTGAGATTCTGCTTTCAACCCTGACTCCTGTCATCAATAAGATAGTAGATGGAAGCGAGAAAGTAATAGCTTTCGCAAACTCCTTTTTCGAGGCTTTCAAAGAAGGTGGCCCGACGGAGGCATTTCGGCTATTCTTTGAAAAGGCTAAAAAGATAATTGGAGAAGCTATCCCCAAAATCGTGGCCTTTATTCGCGATGCCACCCCTGTAATTATAAAACAGCTTTTGGAGTGGGGCGAAGCTTTGATCTCTTGGATTGCCCCCAAAATCCCCATCATTTTATCAAAACTTGGTGAATTGATTGTTAAAATCTGGCAGTGGATAAAGGAACAGGTTCCAAAGCTTGTTTCTAACTTAGTTGGGTGGGGAAAAGCTTTTATCGACGGGATTCTACCGAAAATCCCAGAAACCTTAAAGAAGTTAAAAGAACTTGGTCAGAAAATTTGGGACTGGATTACAGATGAGGCTGTACCTACTTTAGTAAAGAAACTAGGCGGGTGGGCTGAGACATTCGTTAGTTGGCTGGAAACAGAAAATGTGCCGGGGAAATTGGTAGCAAAACTATTCAAGTTGCAAGCAAAGCTTGTTAGCTGGATTCTCAATGATGCAATACCTGCCGTTGTTGGCGCTATAAGTGGCTTGGGAAACGCTTTCACGAATTGGGCAACAGGTGGAGACAGAAAGCCTAGTCTTCTTGCTCGGCTTATCAGTTGGTTTAAGGGCACTTATATCCCTGGGCTCATAAAAGGTTTCAAAGGCGTCACAGATGTGTTCGTCAACTGGCTCAAAGAATATGACGTTATCAACAAAGTGTTGAAAGGGCTTGGAGACCTTGCAAAAAGCGTTTGGAATTGGATTAAAGAAACCGTCTCAATTCTTAAAGAAAAGTTAAACGTATGGGCCATCGCACTTGCAGTCGGGGTTGTTGCTATTTTAACTGGTCCCCTTGGTATTGTTACTGCTTTACTTATTGGTTTGGTTGTGGCATGGGCTGGTAGTCTAGATGGGGTCATGACTAAGTTAAAAGAGAAACTCTCTCAAATTGTCAAAAGTATTACTGATTTCATAAAAGAAACCGTTCTGGTTTTGATGGATACGTTGAAAGAACTCGGGCAGGGGATTTGGAACTGGATCGTAGAGACTGTGCCCATCATACTAGAGAAGTTGGGTGGGTGGGCCCACGTTTTTGTCGATTGGGTGACAGAAGAAGATGTTCTAGGAAAACTTATCACGAAACTGGGTGATTTTCTCTCTGGAATAATTCATTGGATCCTCGCGGATGCAGTTCCCGCAATCTTCAAAGCCGTTCTTAGTTTAGTTCAGGCTATCATTGGGGCCTTCACAGGAGAAGGCCCTGAAGCAGGGGGAGAGAAAAGCCTTGGGCAGAAGATTCTGGACTACTTGCTTACAATCCCTGGCAAAATTTGGGGTGCCCTTGTTCAGATTGGTAGTGCAATTGCTAGAGGACTCGTCGAAGGCATACTTCAAATATTTGGAGTTTCCGCTGAGGATGCAAAATTGGTGGTTGATGAAATTGTCGGGTGGTTCGAGGGGCTCATTGAAACAGTTGGAGATGTGATTGATGAATTCAAAGCTGTATTTGGGTGGCACTCAATTCTCGGAATCCTAAACGACTTCGTCACCGCCTTAGGCCCGTTGATGGATTTAATCATGAAGCCGTTCACGATTTTTGTTGGTCTTATCAAAACCGTCTTAGGGGTTATCTCTGATGTTATCTTCGCCATTGCTGGACTTTTTGGAATTGATATGCCTGGACGAGGTGGCGGCGAAGGTGTGATGGAAGTCAAAGTTGTAGGCTGGACGACACAGATGAAGTTCCTCCTTGACGGGATGCAGAGTATTGCTCGCTATCTTGTAGGTCAACTCTCCTTTGCCCCCGGAGTTCCCGGGTTTACCTCCGGAATCACTATTATCAATAACTGGCCCGAAGGAATTGGGGCGGCTGACAAAACAGAATTAGCTGAACTGATCGAGTTTGTAACTTATCGAAGTATCAAGAGGGTGTTTAACACTTAATGCCATACGAAATGGGCAACGCAGGCGACATGAAAGTACTGATGACTGAGATCGGGATTGATCCTTACCCTATTGAGTACCTTCCTTACACCGAAATCGTCGGGGAGACAGGGGATGGTCGCCCTGTGGAAATGGGGCCCCCGACGTGTACTTGGCGTTTCTCTATCATGAAACAGTCTCAATATGATTGGCTTCTTTATTGGTGGAGAAGGCAGTTTGCCCCCCAGCTTCTCCCCGTCAGAATAACTACTCGCATAGAGTTTGGCAACGTAGTATCATTCTCTACTTTTAGTTGCGTCATGTGGCGCCCTACCTCTGCTGTCGTTCCAGGAAACTTCCGATCTAATGTTGTGATAAAATTTACCCAACTAGGGGCGGTATGAGTATTCTAGACTTCACTTGGGCGAAAAAGTTTACCATTGATGATTTCGGGGCGCAGCCTTACTTCGAGAACTTCCCTGTTCTACTCTATTTCCAGGGGCATACTCCAGCAGACCCCGATTACGTTGATTGGTCACATTTTCAGGGGGTTGGGGGCGCTGACTTTCGGGTTTATGACAAAAATGGAATTTCTTTATTAGATTACGAGATTGACAGGTGGGATGACACAGCAGAAGAGGCTTGGGTTCACGCACGAAAGCCACTAGCGACCCGAGACGGATCTGATTTCATTTGGATAGCCTACGGGTTGGCAGGAGCTTCAGATGCTCAGAATCCAACGGGTGTGTGGGACGACAAGTTTCGAGCCGTCTGGCACATGAATGGGGCAAACTGGACAGGAGTCACAGATTCAACCAGAAACAACAACGACCCAACTGGTGATGCTGGCGCGCCTACTTACAATCAGGACGCCTTGGTCGGAAAAGGTGTAAGCTCTGTTTACCCTGCCTTAGACGAAATCAATCTCATCGATAATACAGGTTGTTTGGACACAGCGGGAACCTCAGGTGCACTGATAGTTGAGATGATTGCAAAGCCCGACGCTGTGAACCTGGCAAGTATCGCTGCCGCAAAGTGGGATACTGGGGGGTCACTTACGAATGGCTGGGTAATTGGTTTTGCGGACAACTCTTTCCTGTGGCCTGCGGGGAAGCGTTTTGTTATGATGCTTATTAACCACCCAGATGAGAGGGGAGCTAGGACTGTTGCTGATTTCTGCGACGGCAACGATCATCATTTCGTTGCTTCTTGGAATGGCCCCGAACTGGATACGATGACTATCTACGTTGACGGTGTGTCTGTTGCAAAAGTCGATGACAATGTTCAAGATGATTGGCCTTATACGGACAATGTAAATAAGATTTTTCTTATTGGCGTGGGCGGGAAGAATTTCGGGGGCCTTCTAGACGAAGTCAGAGTTAGCATGTCCGTTACAGGGCTAGGCGAGACGGGCCAGGTGCGTTCTGACGATTGGATTAAGGCCACACATGATACGTGTTTTTTAAGTTTCGGAACTTGGTCTGCTGAAACTGCGCCCCCGAACCCATTTCAAATTTCCACTGCTCAATTAAATCTGCTTCGGACTTTCCCCCAAAGGTCAAAATTCTATCTTGGGGTTGCAGTAGGTGAAGTTTTATACAGTGCTCAATTGTCCGGAGTAGCAGACAACTCACCCCCAACAGGTGCGCTAAGGTTGACTTACCCAAATGCAGCAGATTGGGAGCAGGTTCGCAGCGCAGATGAGATTTGGATTGGAACTGAGGCGGGGACGTATGATATTGGTGTGGTGGAGCCTGTTGAAGCTTCCGCCTCAGCAACTCAAGTCGATATCTGGTCCACTAATGCACCGATTCGGATAGGTCATTATATTACAGTAAGACGGGTCAACCACCTTTGGGTTCGTCCCTGGATAGTTGCGGAATGTTCGGCGGAAAACGATTTTCTGCCAGTAGCTTGCATGGGCCCCGCTCGGTTGGGGTTTGTGAGTGAGCCCCTATCTTTTGATGCCTCCCCCAGTTGGGCGCGAAATGGAAAAACGATCTCTTCTTATCGGTGGGATTTTGCAGATGCGAGTCCTCACGATAACAACGCGACCACTACTCATACCTGGACTGAACCTGGTGAATACTGGGTTGAAATGTATATAGTAGACAGTGACGGGAAAACTCATACTGCCTACCGCCCTGTCCTTATTTTCAATCGTCCTGGAACTGCTGCGCCGATTGGACAAGTCAGTGTCCCGATTTACCCCTACACAGCTTTTGAGTTAGAGAATGTAGGCACAACTTGGGGTGTAGGACAAGAAGGCGCAGGTTACGCTGCTTTCGGTGGGGGTGGGGCTTCTGTCAGAATTCTAGAAGATTGCCCAATAGACGACTTTCCTAACTGGATGCAGGTGGTTGTAGTATCTGAGGATTGGTATGGAGACACGAAAGCCACATGGGGCGCTTCCGATGCAAATGGATTGGGTGGATTAGAATACGCCCAAGAAGTTCTGTTAACTGCCTGGCTATTGGAATCAAATCTCCGGCAGGCTTCAGCAACTGGCGATGTCTCTTTTAATCTCGATACAATTGAAAGTTTAATGGGTAGAGTAGAATTTGCAGAGGGGTTCTCCTTTCGGGCAGGCGCAGGTCTCCATGCCTGGACGACCCTCTCTGCCGAAAAGGTTTTCCTCCACATGTCAGAAACTCACTCTACTTTGAAAGACATTATAGATATTTACAAACCACTATCTCTGTCTGATCCAGAAGGAAGCTCGGCAGAGGGCTGGGGGCCCCACTTTAGCTACATGGACCTGTCTGGAAACTTGGCGCGGATGCTGGGGTCAAGTTTGGGAGGTTCATTAGGAGCTTCTCTTCTCAGTTCCCGTTACGGTACTTTACACTTCGAGCCAAACGTTCAATTTCTTTCCTCGTATTCCCCAGATGTAGAAATGTGTTTTATCAAGCGGGATTGGTGGGGTAACATTGGATTTCGGGAAGAAGTTTGGGGAGGGGTAGCTCAAATAGTTGCTGCTGTCTATGATTACGATATCCAAAATATCGAGGTCAAAGTGCCCCCTACCCCTGATACTTTCGGAGTTATTCAGGGATTAAGTGGGTTGATCTTTGTAGATAAAACTGCCGCTCGAGTTTTTGCGGAGCGTTACCTAGAGTGGAAGAATCTTAGATTTCAGGGAATTACTCTAGATTCTTTCAACAACCGCTTCTTGGAACCCGCCCTTCAACCAGTAATTGCTATTACTCTAAACGAAGCTGACACACTGAGAGGGGTGGTTTGGGAAACGAAACAATTTATCGTTCGGGCGGTGTCGTATAATCTTAACAACAAAGGGTGGATAACTACCGATATATCAGTAGAGGAAAAACGTGCCTAACTGGGATGTTGACGCTGAATATAGAGCAGCGATCAGGGAAACAATCGAATGGGGCGATCTCTTAAAAGTTGGGTTGGAGCCTGGGATCGCAGGGAATGGGTCAGGTATTGTTCAAGTTCCCGGACGGTTTGGGTGGATTTACGTGAGAAGACCAGATTCCCTTGACTTGTTTGAGGCTCGAAACCGCCTGGGATTTGCCCCAATGGACAACGACCCTTTACTTCTCAAGAAAGACAAAAGTAAGGGATATGAAGTTTGGGAAGTTGTTGCTGTTGATATTGGAGCAATAGTTTATGCTCAAGTGATGTTCTGTGTTCCCGATACTTTAAGTATTGCTGATGACGTTGCCCCCTGGTTCATTTGTGGGGCGCCTGCCGGAATAAATGCACTTTCAGCTATCTTGGCAGTTAAAACTGCTCCAACAGGTGGATCGGTAATTTGCGATATAGAGATGAGTGGAGATTGTGGGGGTACTTGGGCAAGTATTTTTACCATAATGGGGACAGATTTACCTGCTATTTCTGATGGGGACAATTGCAGCCTAGTTTTGACTTTCCTCAGTCCTGTTTGGATTGCAACAGGAAATATATTGAGATTGAACAACGACTCTGTAAATGGGGCAGCAGATTTGACAGCTAGTTTGAGAGTCCGACAATTATGAATATGGTACAGCCAGCCCAGAATGATATGCTAATATTTGATTCATAATAAATTTGAAAGTGGTGTGGATACGTATTTTAGAAGTTACCACTCGATAAGTTATAGAAAACTGAAAATAAGTGAAAACTAAAAATCAAAGGGGGGGATACTATGCCATATACAGGAACGTGGTTAATAGCTACAAACCGTGTTATAGTGACCGCAGATACTGAGCTTTCAGGGATGACTCCTCAAGTTGGCTTGAAAGGTGTTGTACAAGGCAGGTTTTCTATAACTGGGATACAGGCAGATAAAATTACAGTCATTGCGCCTACATTTACGTTTGACGGCTATATTAGCCAAATTCCAGCAGCGCCTTATATTGGAGATTGGGTAGTAGGTCACCGTATATTTCCGGTGACCGCCGATACTGTGCTTTTAGGGGAAACACCTGAAGTTGGGCAAAACGGCTTTGTAACAGGTTATTATTTGGCAGGGGTTCTTATAGTAACCCAAGTTACAGTCGTGGAATATTATCAATCAGTCGAGTTCAACGGCTTTATCGAGGCGTTGCCATAGGGGAAACACGCCCGACTTATATCAAAGGTCATCCGTTGCCCAGTTCTAACCTTAGGAGCAATCGATACAACGACGATGGATCAAGGGGATATTTTGAGACTGAACAACGATGCAGTCAACGCAGCGGAAGATCTGACTGCAAGTTTGAGAGTGAGGCAGTTGTAATGGCAGATTGGACTATTGAGATAGCAGATAACTCTGTTAATATGAACGACCCCTCGTCCCTGGCCTTGAGCTCTAGTGGCAACCCACATATTTCATACGAAGACTTCCCTTTTAGTGGCTTGAAGTATGCTACTAAAAATGGTGTTTGGAGTATCGAATATGTTGATAACACTGTCGGTGTATTAGCTAACTCCCTGGCCTTGGATAGTGGAGATAATCCACATATTGCTTATTACGATGAGGACAATAAAAATCTGAAGTATGCGTACAAAAATGGTGGCGGCTGGAACATTGAAACTGTAGATGGTGCAACTACTAGGGTTGGAATGATGCTCGGAATGGCGCTTGATAGTAGTGACAATCCACATATAGTTTACTCTGATCATACTAATAATTTAGTGAAGTATGCCACTAAGAGTGGTGGTGTCTGGAGCTTTGAGACTATAGAGGCTTGGGCAGGCTCTGTTCTAACGCCACGCATTTTCGTAGTAATTGATTCTAGTGACTTTCCACACGCAGTCTACCCTCTTCGCACCGCTCCCGGTACCCATAACCTTCGATACGCTTACAAAAATGGTGGGGGGTGGACTATTGAAACTGTTACAAATGCCAGGGTGCCCGGCTTGGCACTGGATTCTGATGGGTTTCCACACGTTAGTTACTTTACTGATACTACCTTCGACCTTGGATATGCCTACAAGGATGGTGGGGGCTGGAATCTTGAAATCGTAGATAGTGCTGGCATTACCGGGTACAACAGTTCCCTAGCATTGGATGGTAGCAACAATCCCTATATCAGTTACTATGATTTGTCTAATGAGGTACTACGATATGCTTATAACATTGGCTCAGGCTGGGTTTTGGAGACTGTGGACGATTCTGCCGACGTTGGCGATTTATCTTCCATAGCCCTAAGCGGGGATGGGTATCCACGCATTAGCTATGCTGATTACGACAACGATTATCTGAAGTATGCCTTCATAATGACGATAGGCAATATAAAGATGGTGTGGGGCAATGTTACGACAGAGAATGTATACTTTGGCACAGGCGACCTAACTCTAGCTGACGGAATCACCAATTTCCAATCAACAGTCATTGACGATACTGGAACATTCTCTCAAAACTGGACTATCATAGATATAATAGCGTCTGGCGATTCTGTCTATGTCGCATGGCTTGACTGGGATTGGCCTTACGACCCTCTGCAAGTACGCTTTAGCAAGTCTGTAAATGGTGGAGCTACCTGGTCTGCGGCAGTTGCTATTTGGGACAGCCTAGAAGAACTGGGAGCAGGATATCCAGACAACATTGAGTCTATTAGAATACGGATAGACAGTGATGGAAAGCTATTCGTTGTATTTGCTGCTTCTGATCCAGCTCCAGGAGTTGATTGTTATGCTGTATTCATAGTATCACTAGACGATGGAGATACCTGGTCTACTTCATACGCAAGCGATGCGCTTTCTGAAGAAGGATGGATGGATGTGGCACTCGATAGCAATGATAACATCTACATTTCCTACGAAAACAATATTTGGCCCGAATTGCTTTCAATTATTAAATCAACGGATAGCGGAAACTCGTGGGGCGCAGCAGTTGACTTTCCGGGAATAGATTGGTCGGGTGGCGGACAAAACCTTGCGATTGGCGATAGTGACGAAGTACACTTTATAGCCGTGGCAGATATAGATGGCGGCGTAGCAGATAAGTACCTTCATTGGCTTTCTGAAGATGGGGGCGCAACGTGGAGTAGCCCGGTCGTATGTAGCTCAGAAGAAATACCAGATGATTGGGATGATGCTTCTCCGCGCATTAAGATAGACGGCACTAATGTACACGCTACCTGGTACACTAGCAACGCCATTAACGTAGACGACTACGAACTGTGGTATAGTCATTCCAGCGATTCTGGTGCTACGTGGGACAACTTGGGCACGTTCGTTGCTGGTGGTGGCGAGTCCCTGCGACCAGAGCTACAGCAAGGGATACAAAGTATGCTCTATCTCGATGATTTTATCACTTATCTGTATTTCGGAGCGTCTAGCCCACGGTTGCAGTCCGGCACTTTTACAAGCGCAGCCGGTGAAGCTGGTAGCTGGATAGAGAATGTTTTGTTTGAATATGGGGTTGGGGAAAACTATTTCCAATGTGCAATTATTGGGGTACCATCAATACCCCCACCATCACCACTTCTAGCACGTACTTACTATATTCTAGCATGATAAGAATTCTCATTGCTCTTTTAGTAATTATACCCTGCTACTGGTACGGAGGAAATGGAGATGGGTATCTAGGAAAAAGACACGCCGCCAGTTGGCACGAAAAAACCTGCGAGGGATTCCCAGAAGTTGTTGACGAGGTTCATTATGGTATTGCTCTCAACGGAATCCCATTTTGTGAGAAAGTCACATTAGAAATAATAGATATTCCCGAATGGGCCGAAGAAGAATATTCACATCTGATTGGAAGAACAGTTGAAGCAGTAGTTATAGATAGAACCCCCTGGCAGTTTGTGGATATGTGGCCAGCAACTGCTAGAGCATTGCTCGGAGAAGATTACCAAAGAGTTGGAACTGCTACAGTCAAGATTTGGAGGATGAATGAGTATCAAAATCACAGGCGATTACGTGAGCGTTTGCGTCTTGTCTCTGGAGAGGCCAAAACAACTCAAAGACTGCCTCGAAAGCATAATTAAGAATACTGACTACCCCTATGAGTTAATCATTCACGATGACGGGTCAACTCACCCAGAGGTTTACCAATATCTCCTGAGATTACTCCAAGAAGACAAGATTTCAACTGTAATCTTCGGAAGTCCCCCTGGCTACAATACTGGGGTAGGAACTCCGATGCAAAGAATGTTTTCCGCAGCCCACGGGAAATATATCGTCAAGCTAGATAACGATACACATGTTAAAAAGGGGTGGCTGGCCCAATCTGTCAGGGTATTCGAAACTTTCCCTGAGGTTGTTTGGTTGGGCCTCATGCGGTGGAAAGAAACCGACGATCTGACTCTGATTCGGACAGAAACAAGAAACGGTCTGACTGTAGAATTGAGGTGGAAAGCTATTACGACGGCGTTCATGATTAAACGAGAAGACTTGAAGGGTGACTTGCCTGAGTTCTCGACTAGCTTATCAGACGATGTGACTATATGTGGCGCCCTTTACCCTGCCCTTTGTTTGTGTCGATCAGACGAAAGGCCCCCTTTAGGGTTGTTAGAAGAGGGCTGGTTGGTGACAACTGTCCCAAAAGATGACAAAATCTCCCCTATCCCTGGTAGGTCTTTGGTAAATATCTGTGACAACGCAGGGAATTTATACAGGCGTCCATTTCATTTCCATCCTCGGGTATTTGGAGATTTCGATACGTATAAGATCGAAGTGGCGCGACAGGGGGGTAAGCCTTTTGGACGACCGCTTTCTCTCATAGATTTGCCACCCCTCGATGAGATCGGGATCGGAGACAAGAAAAGTTTTAGGTTGAATCAAAAATCATCGGTAAGAGAGGAGTAGAATGCTGGACGAAGCTGTGATCGGAAACCTTGAGGAATTGGTTGCAAAATACGAAAGCCCTGAGTTTGGGTGGTGTACATTTGAGGATCGAAGGTGGCTTACGAGAGCCATTCAAAGTCTTCCAGAAAGCGCCTTGATTGTAGAAATAGGAACTTTCAAAGGAAAGGCGACTGCTGTCATGGCCCTCGCCTGTTTGGGGTCGGATAAAAGAATAATTACTGTCGACCCCTTTGTAGAATATACCCACCACTCTGGGAACCCTGCGACTTTGGCGTTGGGGATTCATCAGTCTTGGGAGGAGATTTATCGAGAGTTTTCTGATCTCTTCAAGGACGTTCCCACTGTTTCCCACATTCGCAAGACAAGTGAGCAGGCCGCCGAAGATTGGGGTGAAGGCGAGATCGACATGGTTTGGCTCGACGGACATCATTCTAAAGAGATGGTTTTGCTTGATTTGAATTCGTGGCGCCCCTTAGTCAGAGAGGGCGGAATCGTTAGTGGTCATGACTGGAATCTCGAATCGGTTCGGCAAGGTCTCGCGGCATATACCGAAGACAAAATCATCAACGTGGAAAGCCAGGGACAATGCTGGTCTTTTATCAATGTCAAGTAAAAAGAACAATTAGAAGACGGGGCGTCTCACCAAAAAAAAATAAAAAAGGAGTGAGAACAATGTCAAACAACAGAATACTACAGATCATTTTGGTTGCCGTTGTTGCCATCGGTGCAATGGTGGTTTACCAAGTAGTGCAACCAAGGGCTGAGCAAGAGATTCTAGCCAAATTTGATTATCTTGTTCGGCGACAAGACGCACTTGACAAAGAACTAGGGAAGCTGGGAGAAGTGCCAGAGGAAAAGCTAGAGTCCTTGACGTTGGTGTTTCTTCCAGGACAAGGCGCAGACTTAGCCAAGAGGAAGAAAGAATACGGCCCATTTATTGAAGAGGCTAATAGGAATCTGGGCTTCGAGATGAATGTTGTTGTTGCGTCCAACTACGAAACAGCCGTTCTAGCATTGTGTACGTCTAGAGACCCTTTGATTGCAGGTCTGGGTCCCGCGACTTTCTTCCAGGCGAAAGAGCAGTGTGAGGTTAACGCCATTCTCCGTGAAGTGATGACTACTGGCGAATACTATCGAGGCGTCGTGATAGGAAGGCCGGGACTGTGGGAAGAGCCGTTCACCCTTGAGCAAGTGAAAGGAAAGACGGTAGCGTTTGTTTCCCCCGGAAGTTCCTCAGGCTACGTCATGCCAGTAGTGATGCTTCAAGATGCTGGTGTAGGCTTGAGTGACTTGGGAAAATACGCTTTCTTGGGAAGCCACTCCAATGTAATAGAAGCGGTTCTTAACGGGGCGGTAGATGTGGGGTTTACCTATGACGCAATCCTTGAGAAAGCGAACAATGAAGGTGTGGCCATCGAAGGCGAAAACTATGTCTTCTTGACAGAGTCCGAACCAATTTATCAAAACCCGTTCACAGTGAGGGCAGATCTTCCCGAGGCTTTCAAGAAGCAAATCCAAGAAGCTTTCACCAACATCTCACAAGAAGCCCTCGACCAGTGCCCGATCCTAGAAGGGTTTGTGTTGGCAGAAGATTCTGACTACGACTACTTTGGAAAGATTTACCAGGCGGCAAAAGAGATTAAAGAGTAATGGACGCGCCCCGTCTTCTAATTGTTCTTTTGATTCTTTCGTGCGTCTTTTTGATTGCCACGGGCACAATATCAGATTTCATCGAGGGTGTGCCCAGATCTTGGAAGTATCTTTCTAGATTAGGACACCCCTCACCCGATGGTTGGCAAAGAATTACCAAATCCATCGTAGAGACTTTGTTTATGTCGTTTTGCGGCACCACCTTGGCGATGGTCTCTGCGATTCCATTATCTTATTTTGCCACTCGAGGACTCTCCAATAAAGTTAGTTATCTCGTGAGTCGGGTCATCTTGACTTTTCTGCGAAGTATTCCAATGGTCATTCTCGGAATTTTCTTCGTAGCAACTCTTGGGCTGGGAACGACAGCCGGGGTCATGGGACTCTGGATTCACACCACGGGGGTTTTTGGAAAATACCTCTCTGAGTTCCTAGAGGCGACCGACCCCCTTTTGCTAGATGCGGCGGCAATAGACGGAGCCTCGACTTGGCAATGTTTTTGGTATATTCTATTGCCTGTAGAGATCAACGAACTCTTGACCCTTCTTCTTTACTACTACGAAGCGAATTTTAGAGCAGCAGCTATTCTCGGGTTTGTTGGGGCGGGGGGGATCGGAATGGAATTGGCCGCCGCTGTAGGATCGTTTGATTATGGTCGGGTGAGTTTTGTCATTATCTTAATCGTAATGACTGACGTGATTATAGATTTCTTGAGTAGAATACTCAGAAGCAAAGCGTTGGAAGAAATGTAAAAGCCTTTGTACAATTGTTTCTCTCGGTAATTTGGTGACTACCATATCTTTACCCATGGACTGCGAATTCCGGGAGAGAAACGCACTCAAATGGTTCCTACCTATAGAAACATATTGAAACACCTTGAATATCAAAAGGTGAGAGATGTCTGGGGGAAAAGAGCGGATGAAAGCAATTCTTTTGGCGGCAGGGTTAAGTTCACGTCTGAGCGGGGGAGTTCCAAAAACTCTCCTCCCTCTTTACGGCCAAACTACAATAATCGGCCACACTATTTTGCAACTAGACAAGCTGGGATTCAGCACGATGGTCGTGGTTGGGTATAGGGCCCCATTTTTCCTCAGCACCCTATCAACCAGTGTTTCTTTTGCTTACAACCCGATCTATGCTTCGACCTCTACTCTGTATTCTCTGAAGATCGCCGTCGATTTGCTCAAGGAAGAAGACCCTGTGTTGGTTGCTTATGCGGATCAGCTTATTGGTATGAAGACCCTGAAAAAGCTCATTCAAGTACCTGATTCTGTTCTGGTGACGCCTTTGACCCCAGAAGTTGAGGCTGAGTATGCCTTGCAGGTTCGGGAGGGTAAAATCATCAAGGCTATCCCCTTCAAGAAGTTCCCTGATTGGGGGAAGAAATTCTATGGATTTGGGGGGTTTGCTTTTCTTAGTCAGTCAGTATTATCAAGGCTGGAAAATCTTGACCCAGACGTTCTCGCCCATAGAGACCCCCCGATGATCTTCGAGGGTTGCCTTTCTATCGTGGGAAAGTGCGAAAATGTAAACAATCCTGTGGGTTTGATTCGGGTTAGACAGAAGTTAAGGGGGGGTGTCTTATGAGCCTTCGACCATTTAATCCAGAAAAAGATAGGTCAGTTTTTGCAGACAAACGCTTGTTTAAGTTCATGGGAGATCGGTTTGAACGAGTTACTAAGTTCCAAGAATTTCTTGAAGCTTTTCAGAATCCCGATCTTTTCTTTGTCTTTGATTTAGGCGGGCCAGGTTCAGGACATTATGGCCACAAGGGCACAAAAGGCAGACGTGGTGGAAGTGCCCCAGGGACTTCTGCAATAGGGGTGGCAAGAAGAGCTGAAAAAATAAGTCAACAACCTGGTAAGAAAGGTGATAGTATTCCTTCTTGGGACGTGCATGTAAAAAATCTTAATGAAGAATTCGGGGACTGGAACGAGAAAAAATCCGCCGCTTTACGGCAGGAATTAACAGAAGGAATGAGCCAAGCTGTTTCAGGGTCGATTAGACAGCACTTAAAAGCCGAACATAAAGATTTTAGTGAAACTTTTAAGACAGAAAATATCGAGAACTTGGGGGAAGCTTTATCAACAGGGGATATTAATAATGAATTAGCAAGAATTGAACGGGCTACTCAGTGGGATTTATACCACCGGACAGGGGGACAAGAAACAGTCAAATTATATCATGGATCTTCTTTTGGAGATGGAGAGGTACCAGAGTGGACATCTTCTGTTAAATCAAACTTTTCAATGACAGAGTCTTATGATCAGGCTTATAGCTTTGCAAGTTGGGAAACCGGCACTGTTTTAGAATTAGAAATTCCAATTAGTCAGATAAAAATGAGTTGGCGGACTATAGATTTTGGACCAGGCTACAAAGAATACGAATATATTATCAAAGCGGGTGATTACTCAAAAGGTGCGAAATCGTATTCGGTAGATAATTTCAAAGCATACTTTGATTCTTCTATCAGAATGAATAAATCAAAGATAACAGAAAAGAGGTTATAATGACATCACTAAACGAAATATCAGATAAGTATAAAGAGTTTATTAAAGCCGTTCAGAAATCGAGTAAGCTAACGAAAGAGCGATCTACAGCTTTGGCACTTTTTTTAGCGTCAGAAAAAGAAAATGGGTTCAAAAACCTTACGAAATCGTTGTCCTAATGAATATCTCTATTCGGGAAGTGATTGTCAACGATAAGTGGGGACGAGTTACCAGGGCTTCTTACAAGAAAGCTGCCGGAGATTATCAACATTGCTTCACAGAAAAAAAGGACTGGCAGATTGAGGAGAGAGTACGATTTGCTAAGTTGGTTCAAAAGAATACAAACATAGCCCGACCACCAATCATCGATCTCGGCTGTGGGGATGGGAAGGATTTAGAGATTTTCTGGAACGTCGGGTTGTTGCCTGTCGGGTTAGATTATGCGGAAGAAATGTTGAAGATAGCCAAGAAGCGGTGTCCCTACGCTTTAACCCTCCAAGGAGATTTGAGGAAACCTCTTACTTTTATTCCTGATAAGGTCTTTCAAGGCGCTTGGAGTTGCTCAGCTCTCCCTCACATTCCTAGAAGCGAGTTGCCAGGGTTGTTTGAGGAAGTAAAGCGGATATTGGTTGATAGAGGGGTTTTTTACTTGTCGGTGCGTTCAGGGGAACCAGGATTGTACAAAATCCCTTACCTTGATGTTGAGGTTTACCGGGAGAAATATACAGAGGAAGAGTTGTGCTTTTATCTAGAAGAAGTGGGATTTTCCATTTTAGATTCCCAAACAACGATGACAAAAACTGATCTGTACCCAACGATTTTTGGACAGAAGGGGAAAGACATTAGGCCAGCTGTTCTATCCAGTGATTAGGAAACACTTTGGTCTCTGTGTGTGCTTGACCAGTTGGTAAATTTCGCGAGTCCATCCAGGCAAGCCAGAGACATCTTACAAAGTCCTTTGCAACCCGTCTCATTGCCCTTTTGTGAGGTTTCCACTTGGGGTCAGGGCCGTCACGGTTGATATAATAGTCTTTATATTGGTTATACAACTGGCGTCCAAAACAATCATATTTTACAAAGCTAGAAGATACTTTGAACAATGTCATCCGTAAACTTCCATTCCAGTTAGCCCTCTGTCCTTTCTTGCGGCGAGGGGCTTCACCGTCAACAACGTGCTCACCACAGTAAGCCCATAACTGTCCCACGGTATTAAATCTTTCAGGGCTGCCTAGCCCAGACATAAGTGAGGCGGAAAGAAGTGGTCCAAGTCCCTTGACGTGTTTTAACCAAGTGTTGTAGAAATGGTTGGCTTTGAGCATGACAACAATGTAGTTTTTCAACTTGGCTTCTGTATCCTCGATGTCTTTCAGGGCTTGACAGGCATAAGTTATAGGGAGGTCCAACCGCTCATAAGCCCCAATGCGATTTGACAGAGCCCTGCGGTGGTTTTGTACAGCATAGAACTCACGGGTTAGGAGCTTCAACTCACCCATATCGGCGGTGATGTTGTGTTCAGTGTTATGGCAAAGCTTGCAGGCTGGCGCCAGGCTGAGCGGCTCGTTGTTGGAGTGGCTGTAGTCGAGGTGGTGAGCATCTGTAGCCTTGCGGTCGCAGCCCTCAGCAGCGCAGGTTTGCTTACCCGCACGAATAGAGGTACGAAGCGTGTTGATAGTCAACTTGTTTGTACTTTTCCAGTTCATCAGACGTCTCTTGCTAATGACGGTACATTTTTGATAGGATGAACCTGCCGATGTTACACTTGCAGGGAGCTCATTTCGAAGAGGGGTGACAAATCAAGTAAGGGCGACCCTGCAAGGCTGTAATACTATAGTCAGCACAAGAGTAATTAGGCTGACAAGTGATACAAGGGCAAGCCCATATCAGCATTCTTGTTCTCGCCCCAGCTTTTCACGAATGGCTTCTAGAATGAAAGTGGTGATACCTCGACGCTCACAAAACTTCTCAAGTTGCTTCCAGAGAACTACTGGGATACGGATTAGAAATTGATGTGTTGCTGAGCTCATTTTGGATCCCTTCCTGTGTTTGTTGTATATAATTATAGCATGACTTAGGAGTATAGTCAAATCGGTGGGAGAAGAAACTTGGCATTAAAAGGGGTCTAAATCTTGGGGGGAAACTTTTTATGAGTCTTCGACCATTTAACCCAGAAAAAGATAGGTCAGCTTTTGTAGACAAGCGTCTATTTAAGTTTGTTGGGGATAATCAATTTGAACGGGTTGTTAATTTCCAAGGATTTCTTCAGGCCTATAAAAATCCTGATCTTTACTTTGTTTTTGACGAAATGTTGGGGGGCCCCACAAGTGGACACCGCGGGCACAAAGGTGTCCCCGGCTATCGTGGGGGTTCGATGCCAAGTAGCGGAAGGGCAAACTTTGCTGCCGTAAGTGCAGCCGTTGAGAAAAACACACTGCAGGCCGACCCTAACGATGATCACTTTATAGGTGCTTATGAATCCCACCGGATGCTTATTCCAGGAGATGGAAGGGTCATTCGAAAGCCGGTTGGCTCAGGCACACCATATTATATGGCTGAAAATGAGATGGCAGCTTACGATGTAAGTGAAGCACTTGGTTTCGATTTGGTGCCTCCCACAGTTTTGGAAAAGAAAGAAGGAATAGCAATTACATTTACTACAGCATCAGTACAGGCGTGGGACGATAATAGTAAAATGGCTGGAGAATATTCAGTTGCTGATTGGGTTGATATGGCAGAGAAAAACCCAGATCAGTTCAGGCAGTTAGCTTTATTTGATGCTATTATCAATAATATAGATAGGAGTTCCAGCAATTGGCTTATAAGAAATGACACAGGTAAAATAAGGGCAATAGACAACGCCATGGCGTTTGGCGGGGGCAGGTTCTTCTTGAATGACAGTATGAACGCTCTCTACAAGAAGACCTCAGGTAGTAGCATTCTGAAGATTACAAGTAAGGAGAAGTCTAAGATAGATAGTTTACTAGCAAACGACGCCTTTTGGAAGTCTACACCACTAGATAAAAACCAAAAGGGCGGTTTGAGAGGTCGGTTGGAGATTCTATCTAGGGATGGCGAGTATGATGTGGACAAAGGTCTACTCGCCCCGAGGGGGGCTTAAATGAAACGGGCAGATTTCTGGCAGCGTAACGATAAAGGCTGCAAGATAATTGCTACTTTGGGGTGGGACGGAAATCGTTCTAAGTGGGGCGGCCCCCAGATAGAGCTTGTTAAACGCGCACTTAAACAGCCTTTCAGTCAATTGGATGGTAGACCATTTAACCTTTCTAAAGATTGGGATAAGCTAGAAAAGCTAATTTCGGGAAGCCGCTTGTGGGCTGTTTTTAGATAAGAGGTCATCCTGGCAGCATAGATGCGAGGAAATAAAGTTCTTATAATTTCGCCTTTTTCTTTCTCTTTTTCTTTAGTTAGTACTGTATGTATATCCTCCCCTCCCCGTGTTGGATTATAACCGTTTTCAAATAAAAGTCAACTGAGAAACAATGGTTTACCTTAAAATATTCACATGAATATTCACATTATTAATTGGGTGACTTCTTAGTGAGTCTTAGTGGTGAAACACTGTTGTATCACAGAGTGATTAATACAGAAGAGCAGTTTAAGGGGTTCTTAGCACTAAGAAATAGGTGTTTTAAGATGTTTGCGGAGTTGTCAAGACATCTTTTTGGTAGGTCAGTGAAAAGCGCCCCCATCGGTCTTGGGGTGATAGGTTTGTCGGAGGGCCACAACAGCCCAAAGCCTGCTGGGAGGCTAGTCACTCACCACAAAACTCACAAAATTCAAACATGATGTCTTCTACAAATTCCACGTAGTAAGCATCGCCTGGGTGAATCTTGCGCCCGCAGTCTATACAAGTTTTCTTTTTTTGTGCAACCTTTCTCATCGTTAGCTCCTTCAAGCTAGTTCAAAGCGTCAAGGCTGATATTCCAGTGGTTTTTGTCTAAGTATTCACGGCCCTTATCAGTCACCTGGCAGTGCTTATTGATATAACCATTGCCGATTAGGGCGTCAAGCATTTTCACCCATGCTGACCGCGTAACCTTGTTGCCCTGATTGTTACGATACTTGAACCCTCCAGTTAGGTGGACGTGAAGCAGTTGGGCTTTTTGGTAGTCTGTCATTGTCTTGACCCTTTCAAATTTGGCCTAGTATCTTCTGGGCGGTCTTAATGCCGAATGATGTGATATAGCCATATTGCTTGCCGTTTGTGATGTTCGGGGTGCTTTTGACATTGATACGTTTGTCGGTGAAAAATACCAGTGCTGGCGTGCTTGTTACTGATACGGTGAAACCTTGTGCTACCAGGTAATCTTGCATTTCACCCTTGAGCTTTTGTTTGTAGATTGCTCGCATTATCTTTGTTCCTTTCTCTTCAAGGTACTTATATTATAGCATAAAATCAAAGAAAAGTCAAGGGTTTAACCTTAAAATATTGGTACCAATTTCTTGGAAAAGCCCTAATTTTACCTATGAACCTTGTCTGAATATTAAAATATGAAAATGAACTGTGGAAGGGCTTTGGAAGCTTTAGATTTTGTCCTATTGACAGGTCAGAGAAAAGCACTCTCAGTCAGTTTTGAGTTGGTCAAAAGGCTTATAGAAATGGATAAATGGGGACAAACTATCAATAAAGCTTACAGCAGCGCTGCTGATCTTTACAACCAGCTTTATCTCGATTGCCCTGATTGGCAGTTGGTGGAGAGACAGCATTTCGCCGAGTTGGTGAAAGAAACTGGATTATCAATGTTGGACGTCGGTTGTGGACCAGGACGAGATTTAGCTATTTTTTCGGGTTTGGGGTTATACCCTGTTGGGACGGATTTCTCGAAGGACATGCTTGAACTAGCCAAGGAGTCTTCGTGCCCACTTGTCGAAGCCGACGTTAGAAAACCTCTGCCTTTTGTCGACTCCAGATTCTCGGGGGTTTGGGCTTGTTCTGTGATTCCCAACATCCCCTACAATGAATTCGACGGTTGGCTTGTCGAAGCTTACCGTGTTTTGATGCCTGGGGGGATTTTGTTTATCTCGGCAAGAAACGGGAGAGAAGGAAAGGTTGTGATTCCTTATCTGAACGATATGGTAACTTTCCGCGCCTGTTATTCTTTGCAAGACATAGTGGGTGGAGTTTCCTGTCTTCTCGATATCTTGGAAGCAGACATTATCAAAGAATATCCAACTGTCATCGCCCGTAAGAGGTTGAAATGAGGGATTTTGTAATTATTCCTGCCGCCGGGGGGGTCAAAGATTTCTGGAAACCTGTTTCTCTACTCTCACTGGGGAAGGAGACAGTTATCTCGCGTCTTTTGAAACAATTGAGGCGGTCAGGGGTATATCCCGTTATAGCCATAGGGAGTCCCGGAGAGAAGGGGTGGCTACAGAGCCACGTAGATGAATTTAGAAAAATGCCAGTTTGGAAGGAGCTGATAACTTCCCCCCACGTTAACGAGAGGTCACCTTTACGGACGGTTGAATTCCTTCTCAATCACCTTGCTAGTAACAAGAATAGGCTAAAGGCAGATTTCAAAAGTAAGATTTCTATCTTTTTTGCAGACTGGATTTTTACTGACGGCTTGTTGGTGGAAACCCTCTCATATCCGGCACCTAGTTCGTTTTCGCACATCTATGATGAGTGGGGGTTAGTTATTAGGCTGGAAGATGTACCCGCTTTCCTCAAGTTCAGTGGGAGATTCAAATCAATTGGTAGCTTAACACAAGATAAAGACGGATTGAAGGCTTTGGGGTTTCAGTTGGGGTTAGGTTCGCAGAATAATGCCCCCGACAGGTTTTGTGAGATTGATCTTGTACACCACTATGAACTTGCTTTTAGATTAGTAGCTAAAGAATGGGGGGGAGCTACGCGAGAGGGCAGGCCGCTGAGGAATATTGAAGACTGGGGTATCATCCCTGCTGCTGGTGGAGTTTATAGACATTTTTGGAAACCTCGGGCTTTATTAACTCTAGGGGATAACAGTTTAATTGGGAGATTGATAGAACAGTACAAGAAAAATGGGGTTTACCCGGTTGTGGGTATTGGTTCGGCGGGACCTCGGGAAGGAAAGGGGAAGTTTCGGGTTGATCTCCCCTGGTCTGAGAAGGACGTAAAAGATTTTAAGGAGCTACCCTGTGAGGTTTTGGTAACCCCCCACCACAATGAGCGAGGGCCTCTCAAGACGATTGTCTTTTTGATGGAGCACTTGTTAGAGAACTTTGACGTGAAAGATGAAAGTAAGGTCTATATTACTTATGGAGACTATGTTTTTTCAGACAAGTTGTTCGGGGAAGTCCTTAGACATCGTGCCTCTTCCTACTCTTTTCTTAAAAAACGGGATGGGTTCGTGGGAATTCTAACTGGGGCGGTTATGAAGGATTTTGTTGATCTTTGTAAACAATGGCCCGATATTAGCTCTCCATTGATTCTTCACGAGACAGTTCCCGGGAAACTCAAGTCAATTGGGCTTGAAGAAGTTCCTTCAATTAGACTTCCGGGGCCAGATTTTATAGAGGTGGATGATCCTGGTGGTTATGAGCACGCAATAAGGTTGGTGGCACATGAAAATAAATCTCGGATGTGGTAGAAGAGTTTTGGAAGGTTTTATCAATTGTGACATTAGAGAACTTCCTGGAGTTGACGAGATCGTAGACATTACAAAAAGGTTGCTTTGGGAGAATGGTGTTGTAGACGAGATAGAAGCGTCTCATATTCTCGAGCATTTTGAGGCCCACAAGACGAAGAAGATTTTGGCAGAGTTTATCAGGGTTCTCAAACCCGGCGGAATAGCTAATATTGAAGTCCCCAACATGGGAGCTGTTTTCAAAAGGTGGCAAGTTGCAGACCACAAAGAAAAGTGGTTTCATAGTGGGTCAGGAGATAGAAGATTTCCTTCTCTGTTTCATTACATTTGGGGACAGGGAAATGTCGAGGGGGGCCAATGTCATCTACGAGGTTTTGACCAGGAATGCCTAGAACGCCTCATGGGGGATGCAGGGTTTATCAATATCGTCGAGACAAGATCTCGGATAGGGCATTCGGTTAGATTGCAGGGAGAAAAACCAGGTTCTTAAAAGGAGTCTCATTGTGGCTAGAAGTTTCTGGAAAGATTTGTCTGAGTTTTGGGACGCACTCGATGCTTGGGAGTGGCAACAGTTGGGGGGAAATCTAATGAAGACAGGTGCAACTACTTTTTGAACTTAGGAAAAAGAGGGGGCGAAGTTACGCCTCTCGGACTTTATCTTCTTGGCGGGTTGGTGATCTAATGTACGAATATAATCTTGGACTTCGGTTTCAATCCATAGCGAGACAACACGCGCAGAAAACGGCCCTCTGGTTCAGTGAAAATGATACTGTCAGTTATGAGGAATTAGACAGGACGGCGAATCAGATAGCTCGCTTGCTTCTCGACTTGGGGGTAGTTCCAAATGACGTGATTTGTTTTCCAGGAAAAAAGTCTCTCTTCACGTTCGCTAGTATGATTGCTTGTCTGAAAATTGGTGCGATTTATTCTGTTCTTGACCCTGACAATCCTCCCAGGCGTTTGTACAAGATACTTTTGACCTGCAACCCCAAATTTATTATCGAAGAAGATGATCCCAAACTTGAAGGATATAGTGGTGAAGTTTTGTCACAGACCCGCGACATCACTGGAGCAAATCCTGCATATATCATGTTCACATCAGGCTCTACAGGATTCCCGAAGGGCACAATGATGACCCACGACAGTGTCTTAAATTTGATTGATTGGAGCAAGGAAACCTACGGGATTTCTCACGAAGACGTCTTGACAAATGTGAACCCTTTGTTTTCTGATAACTCAGTTTTCGACATCTATTCAGCCCTGTTTACGGGGGCCTGTCTCGTGCCATTTACCAAAGAAGAAGTCAGGGACCCGAAACTTTTGGTTGAAAAGGTCGACAAGGCGAAGTGCACACTTTGGTTTTCAGTTCCGTCGCTGTTGATCTTTCTACAAACTATGAAAGCCACGGACGGAAAATACCTTAGGTCTATTCGTCGGTTCATATTTGGTGGCGAGGGGTACCCGAAAGCCAAACTAGAAAAGTTGTATGATACCTATGTAGACTCAGCAGAGTTCTTCAACGTCTCTGGCCTGTTGGGAAGTCGGGATTTGGGTTTGCCATCCGAGACGAATTATCAATTAAGATAGAGGAGAAAAATGGCCAAGAAACGGTTCTGGACTGATCCGAAAGAATCGCAAGACGCCCTCGCAGCTTGGGAATGGACAGAGAAAGAAGGAAAAACTAGAGAAGAGGGCTACAATTATTTTTTGAGCTTAGGGAAAGGTCGAGGTCAGAGTTACGCAACTCGATCACACGGTTCCTGGAGAGGTCGAATTTCTACACTTTTGAGACGGCCAGAGTTGGTAAACGATTTAGAAGAATCTGATTTAGATGAGATAATAAGAGGACTGTTACTTAAAGAGCCTCAAACATTAGAAAGTTTGTCTACAATTGTTGATCGTTCAAAAGTGTCAGTTCGTTCTGCTTTGGAAAGACTGAAGGCTGTGGGATTCGAGATCAGATTGGACGAAGAAGCAGCTGTGATGGATACAAGTCTTCGTCCAACAGAATGGCGAATAGACCTAACCCCATATTATGGAGAATCGTTGAAATTCGGTTTGATTAGCTGTACCCACTTTGGCAGTCAGTGGAGACAGCTTAAAGAACTCCAAACATTCTACAAGATTTGCGAGAGAGAAAAGGCGCGACTAGTTCTCCACGCGGGGGACTTAATAGATGGGGTTAACATGTATACAGGACAACGATTCGGACTTTACGCCCACGGATCGGACGCTCAAGCCGATGACGTCGTCCAAAATTATCCCAAGTCCAATATCCCAACTCTAGTCTTGGGAGGAAACCACGACTTTTCTTTCCAGAAATCGTCTGGCGAGAATGTCGTGAGACGGATTTGCGGAAAACGTGACGATTTAGAATATGTAGGAATGCAGTCCGCCACATTTTTTCTTCCGGGGTCGGACTTGGAAGCCAATTTGATTCACAAACGCGGCGGGGTTCCTTACGCCCGATCTTACGCTGCACAAGTAATAGTCAGAAATATGCCTCCCGACAAGATGAAACCTATCTTGGGAGTTGGGGGGCTGCATGTGAATGATTATCTGTATTATCAAGATCAAGATATTTTCACCATTCCTTGTTTTCAAGGTCAAACACCGTATCTGAAAGCCAAGGGATTATTCCCTGAGGTCGGGGGGTGGATCATCGAGGTCTTTTTAGCGGATGACGGGAAGATTCATCGGCGAAGATTTGAGTTAATTACCTTTGAGACTGCGATTGGGCCAGTGGAGAAGGAGATATAAGGAGGTACCGTGACAGAACCAACCATTAGAGAACGCCTTGCTACTCTGGCAGAGAAAGTAGAAAACCTGAATGGGGAGGTTGGCACACTAATTACAAAGTGGGATGAAATAAAGCTGCCAGAAAGATTGGCGCTTTTAGAGAAATTCACCACAAACCACTCCAAGATTCCAGAGCGTGTTACAAAGTTGGAGCAGGAGTTTAAGTGGATAAAAAGGTTAGGCCTACTTATCTGTGCTGAGTTGCTTGCCCTGATTATCAAGTTGTATGTTTTGGACTATCTCTAGTTGGATGTTTTGTGGCTAAAACTAAAGTCTCGGCATGTTGCCGGGGCTTTTTGTTTCGTACGTTTGAACATTTTAATACTTGACTGAATTTCATACCTAAAAATCATGTCTTTAACGAAAATTGATTCGAATATTTTAAGGTAAAAGGCTTGACTTTTCTTTGATTTTATGCTATAATGTGTGTATAAAATAAAGGAGGAAGAAATGACTGACGGAGAGCGAGCTAAGATTAAGGAAAAAGCCGACCTCAAAGCGAAAGCCTTTTTTGACTCCCGGAGGAAGAAACGAGCAGAGAAACAACCTCAAGACCTCCCCACGAAGAAGCAAAAGCCTACTATTTGCCCCATCCACCACAAGCGATTTGATGAGCACTGGACGCCCTCCCGAGGAACATATTACACCTGCCCGATCTGCGGAAGAAACCCCGAGGAAGCTTTGAGAATTGACAGCCTCAACGGAAAAGAGAAAGACGAAACCTTAGAGCAGAGACTTGAGAGACTTGCCCATGATCTCGCGAAGACGGAAGAAATAGACTACAAGGACGCTTTTGAAAAGATTATGAAAACCTCAGATGGATTACGCTACCAACAATACCAGAAAGAAGCAGCACGCAAAAAAGCGCAAGGAAACCCCTTTTGGGGATAGGAAAGCGAGAGCCTAAGGAGGCAGCGATGCCAAGCCCATTATTACAGATTTGGAATAAACTCTCCCCCAAAGCCCAGAAGTTCTACGAGATCTTCTGGCGAACCAAGACAGGTCACAAATACATAGACACAGCAAACTTCCAATTCATTCTGCCCTCGTTTGGTGAAGACTCTGCCCACATGGGGATGCTCTGGAAGCGGGGCTTTGACCCCGATAAGCAATTATAGATTATCAAGAAGGCGAGAGCCAAGGGGGAACAAATGAGGGTAGAAGGCAAAAGATTTAGGGATAAAAAGCCTAGACAAGGGCTGACAGCCAAAATGACTCGAAAATCTGTGGGGCGCCTGGTAGTTATTCGTTTTACAGATGACGGCTATCAAATCAATCCCAAAGGAACAGGCACGAAAGAGTTGGGTCCCGGAGTTGAAGAATTTATAAAAAGTAATCTGATTTTTCCCGTTGGCGGAAGATTTCCAATAGTGCCAGAAGGGCTAATTAGAGCGGGGATTTTAGTTTCATTTGAGGGCTTCTAGATAGATTGTCAAGGAGGCGAGAGCCAATGAGAGAATTCCACAAGATAGTTGGTAAGAAGTACCGTTATTCTGAAACGCTAGAAACTAACATCAGTACCCAGTATCTTGGGGACAAGGCAACGAACTGGGGCGTCTGGGAAATGATGCGTGAATGTTTTCAGAACGTTATGGATGAAGCTCAAGTTCAAGCAGAAGCCAAAGGAGGCCACTTATCAGATCATTTGATTGTTAACGATTGGATCAAAGTTGACGGCGAAAGTTGGTGGCAGATAGCAGACAAAGGACGAGGAGCAGACCTTCACCAGATTCTCTACTTGGGACTCTCAGGGAAAAGAAACCAGAATCTTAGGGGCGAGAAAGGCGAGGGACAACTACTTGCTTTTTTAGTCGCCGTCAAAGAAGAAATCGGGATGTTCTTTGTCAGCCAGGACTACGCTATCAAACCTTTTATCTCCAAAGAAAACGGCCATGACCACTTGGCCCTGGCAGTTTATCGAACTAACAAGCCAATCAAGGGGACGAGGGTACTTATTGAGAAGCACAACGACGTTGAGTATTACATAGAAGACCGCAAGTACTTTTTCCCCGACCTCAAGAAACCCAGGAAGCAAAGAGAGAAGACTCACACATATTCGACCCCCACATGTTCAACTAATCGTAAGGCATTCAAGCCAAGAGATGGACAGCCTAGTTTGTACCTCAAGGGAATCTACGTCAAGAAGATAAACGCTCTGTTGTCTTACAATCTGCAAGAATCGAGGATTTCACGCGACCGGGACTTCATCGACGAGGAAGATTTGATTCAAGAGATTGGCCCGATCTGGGGCGCCGAGAAAAATATATCTCGACTGACAGTCCTTATCCGTGAGGCAACTTCTTGGGATAGTAATAAAATTGAGATGAGGGTGACGGAGTTTAACCCCGAGCACCGGGATGCTTGGAGATCAGCATTTCGAAAAGTAGCAGGAGCACGGCGGGCGGTTTTGTGGACGGACGATATCATCGCCAGAGAAGCCTACCGCAAGGGGTACGCAGTTCTAAAAGTAGAACGGTCGGCAATAAGGTGGGCGCTTGAGTGTTGTAATATCAAACTAGATTCTGATGTAGCCCAGAAGACAGACCCCTATCGAGAGTTAAAGACAGATTACCAAGAACGGAGACTTTTCAAGACATTCACTGAAATTGCAAGTCTTTGTAGTTGGGGGGATCGGGAATTCAAGGTTTTTAAGACGACAGGTTCAGATAGTCGATACGATAACAGATTAGCATTTCACAACAATGGGACAGAGTATTTTTTGAGGAGCTTTATCAAGACGTCGTGTTTTCAAACACTGCTTAAAGTGTTTGTCCATGAGGAGACTCACCGAATGTATGGCGCTCCAGATGAGTCTAGAGAATTTGAGTCTGGACAAGCTGAGTTATGGATGAATATTGTTAAATACGCGGCTGTTTACGTGAACGAGCAGATGAAAAAGTGGGGCGGGAGTGTTGCAAATGACAGATAATCTTGAACAAATCAAAGCTGATATCAAACGGGCGCGTGCGCATTTTATTAAAGTTCAGGAAGGCCGCGCTAACCTGGCAGGTGTGCTGGCGGGGGTATACGGGGCTACTGGGGTTGAGTGTGAATTCCCGGAGCCGGACATTGCGCACGCTTATCAGTGCATGTTCAACCACCGCGTGGGAGACGCAGCAGTGTACCGATTATCATTTGGTCGTCAATTGAAATGGGTGGGAATTTCACATCCTTGGGGTCTAAAGCCTGCGGATATCGTTGTGGAGGAAGAAGATGCCAGGACGAAATGACTCTTGCCCCTGTGGGAGTGGTCAAAAGTACAAAAAGTGTTGTTTGAGAAACGACCAAAATAGGCGCAATCAACGTATACTTGCAATTTGGGAATAACAGAGACGTAACATGGAGTTTGCCCGTCAATATCGCACGGTAGAACAGGTTTGGGGCTTGAGGGGGTAAAATGAGAAGAGAACTTAAAGCGGCAATCAAAGCGGCTAGGGAAGAACTGACGAGAGATTACCAAGATACCAACCTCGCAGTCTTCATGGTACGAGATCACGAGGAAGTCAGGGAAGTAGGCTTATCCGATTTGGCTTGGTCGATGTATCGGGAGTATTGCACGGTAAACGAGGTCAATTGGCTGCTTGACGAGATAGAAAAGCGTCTGAAAGAACCCAAGACTTAAAGCATTCAATATTTTAAGGCTCGGTCAGATTTCATACCTAAAATTCGGGCTTTTAACGGAAATTCATTCTCATATTTTAATGTAAAACCCTTGACTTACGACTGATTTTATGCTATAATGTGTATAGGATAAAATAAGAGAGGCGAGAGCCGGGAGGTAGTCATGGTAGTAGTAACGTTGAATTTCACTAACGAAGATGCAAGATATATTGAGTACGCTCTAAGAGGTCGATATAATAAAGATAAGCGCACTGGTCTGAGTCAACTTTGCGAAATAGCAATTCGCACTGAGGTCGCAAATCAGTCTCAGAAGGAACTCAGGAAAGCTGAAGAAGCGTTAGATTAGGATTAACTGCCCACCAAGGCTGATCCGAGACAAAGAACCGTCAATCGGTGACGAGGAGGTTCGGCCTGACCCCCGGAGAGGACGTGAGCCGGCTAATGGTCAGCAAAAGGGGCATTGCCCTGATAATGGCGGTGGGCAGGAAGATTATCAAAGGGGAGACCTAATGTTAAGTGAAAGAGTCAAGAAAGCCCGAAACATTGTCGAAGCAGGATTAGTTCACCAAATTCGTGATGGTGCGTGGTGGGTGCCTGGTTCAGACGGGAAAAGGTATTTAGTGACCCGCCGCAAGGGGGAACTGAGATATCGTTGCGAACTGGATTTGGGTGGGCACGGACATTCAAACTGCTTGGGGAATTCTAACGGGTACATGTGTTATCATACCTTCCAGGCCATTCTAGCTTCCGCAGCCAAACGGAAAGTTGAAGTTGCTTTCTGCAGAACAGAAAGAGACGCTGAACTTCTCACCCGATTGGGCGGCAAGGTTTATCAAGTTCGTTCAGCCCAGGGATCGGGGCGGGTCTTCGTTGTAGTTTCTTAGTACTAAGAATGGGGGGGGCAGGCAAGATGAGGATTTGGACTGAAGCTTATCGACCGTTCATTATGGGGGGAGATTGCAACGCCCCTATTATCTGCGACGTTCTTGTAACTGGCCCTTTTGATCTTGGCAGGGGATACCAGGGTTTCCTAGCTGTGTCCCCAAATGGTAAGACATTTGTGGCAGAGAGCTTTACGGGAGCGATTGTTGGCTCTACTCTCAACGGGGTTCGCAAAGATATTGAAGATGCGGACGCGACGGTCATGGAAGAACAAATCGCCCGTGCGAGGAAACGAGTTTTGCAAGCCACACCTGTTTCACGAGATGAGTTCTGGAAAATGCTTCTGGCAGACTAACAAAAAGGGGGGCGGGCGTAGTGAGAAACTTATCTGATGGAGAAAGAATTATAAAAGCCCTGGAACTGGCAATGAAATTCGGTGGTATTGATGGAGGACATCATAAAATGTGGGTGATTGATCAAATGGTGCGCGCCCTCACTGGCTGCCCAATGATAGAGACAAAATCTGTAAATTGTAAGAATCCTTACACGTTTGAAAAGATGGGAGAAAGTGAAGAGTATCTTGAATGGGTAGAGGTTTGCAAGCAAGATGAGAACGGCGAAATTGTCTATGATTGGGGTGTTGGGATTGCCCCTTAACAAGTCTTATTTATTTCTAGTCCTCCTTTTTATATGTCCCGGTCAGAGCATGTAACTTATTGAAGATTGGGCTGGCCGGGCCTATAAATTAAAGTTTAGAGAGGAGATCAAATGGAGTTTTACTGTATTGTTTACTACAATGGCAAATCTGAATACATAGTATCCATAGTCAAATCAGAAAGTCACATCCTTGCCGAACGAAAAGCAGAAGAAAACGTCAGTCTTTGGGAAGGCTTCAGTGTATGGAGTGTGACTTGGTTGGACAAGGCAAAGATTGAAGCAGGAGAAGTTGTTTTTTGTGCCACGACATAAAGGAATTAGGAGAAACCAGTGGTAACAACTGAGAAACGAAGCAGCGATTGGATGGCCTACGCTTTTGGAGATAGGGAAATATGGGAAGCGGGAAGATCAGAGGCGGAAGCTGTTGGTAAGTTGGTATTACGATTACAAGCAGAAGGCCACCTTAAAATCACTACGACTGACTGTGAACCATTCCCGAAATGTAGTGATTGCGGAGAGGTTTGGGCAGACCATGTTTGTCCGTAATATTAAGGAAGGTGAATTATGTGGGAAAAATTCGTAATAGACGGAGATTATATACCAATTTCAGAATGGGGAAAAGACCATTGGTCTACATTTGCTTATCTTGAAACAAGGGCTGTAGATGGAAAGGGCATTATCAATAATAATAAAATGCGGTGCGACCCCCGACTACACCGAGCGTTTGCTAACATTTATCTCGGTGGGGTAATAGACGGATCAAAATACCCAACCCGTTTGAAAGATAGGGGGTTAGAAAACCACGATGATTGGTCTTGTCTCAGAGATATGGTAGCTGCTGGATTGATTCGAGCCTACCAACGGAGAAAGTATTCTGAAAGAATGGTTGGCTTTGCTGAGGCGAAGGTAGAGTTAACCCCTACTGGATACAAGGTAATCGCTCTCTTGAGGTGTCATAAGTCTAGTGGCGGAACTTTTGGCAATTTTCATTTGGATTCCATTCCTCTAAATCAGAAAATTGGGGAAAGCCTGGCTGAAAGCTAAATCTCTTAGTGCTAAGGAAATGAAAGGAGAAGAGCAATGAGTTTAGACGTTTATCTTGAAATCAAGGGGGTGCAAAACCTGCCCTCCGGCCCGCGTATTTTTGTACGCGAAGGTGGACAGAATAAGGAGATCACCCGCGCTGATTGGGACGAACGCTTTCCTGGTCGAGAGCCAGTAACCATTGAATTTCCAACCGACAGCAGTGAAGTATATAGCGCAAATATAACACATAACCTAAACAAAATGGCTAGCGAAGCTGGTATCTACAATCATCTGTGGGGGCCGGATGAAATCAATATCGAAAAAGCTGAACAGTTAATTGAGCCTCTTCAAGAAGGACTGACATTGTTGGAAGGTGACCCTGAAAAGTTCAAGCAGTTTAACCCAGAGAACGGGTGGGGTACTTATGAAGGACTTGTTTCTTTTGTTCATGACTATCTAAAAGCCTGTAAGGAATATCCAAATGCAGATGTTCGCGTGTGGCGATGAACTTTGAAGAAATTTCCAAAGACATTCAAGATAGAAAACTACTAGAAGGTTTTCCCACAAGTGTCTTCCAATCCAAACGCCTCGCCGCCCAAGAGATCGCCTCAGTTTTCAATACTATCGGCGGGATGAGAGAGTATCTTAAAGTAATGAAAGAATTCGGTGGGAAGTTTACTACAGGTCTGGGGTACACAGTAAACACTGAAACCCTACAAAGTGCTGTAGATATGTTTTTTCCTTCGCAGGCAGAGGACAGGGAGAGCATGAAAGAATTATATGATTGGGGGTAGATGATGAATGAACAAATTGAAGAAGTTCTAGACGCTTTCGACTTCGACTACGTAAAAAAGATAATGATGTTCCTCGATTGGAAGTGGGGCGCAGGCGCAGATGCCTATATCCCTTCTTACAACGAATTACGTCGAACTGCGAAGCAACTTCTAGAAGACACCTATTTACAGGGACGTTGTGTGACTGGCGGTCTCGAAGCTGAAGATTCCGACGGTATTTTACGATTGGTTTTTATTGTAACTCAAAGTGAAGCCGGGGGGGAATAATGCCGTCGAATCAAGAATTGATAGATAGAACCGTAAACATATTGAAGGAAGAAATGATTGCCTACATTGACGGCAAAATGGACGCACAGCGCATGAAAACTTTTCAATGCCTTATCGATCATTTGAACGCTGTCGAAGCACGTCAATCTCTTGCAACATTGCTAGTGATGGTAGAAAGGAGATTAAAGCGATGATTATTCCTTGCAGTGGAAGCCGAGGTTGCGGAACTCGAACATCGGGAGGTCTTTACGCTTGTGTCTCACGAAGCCCAACCGGATTGCCAATAGAAAGTTTCATCTTGGATCCAGCACGCCTCTGGAAGGGTGAACCTTTCAGGGCCCCAATTCTCTACGAACGCCAAAGCGGTTTCGATATGTTAGTTTGGATTGGGGCAGAATTTTATCCCTTCGTGCCTGATTTTATTGAAGAGGCCAGGGCGATGGGAATAAGCAGGCGAATTCCGAGAGGATTCCCAATAGAAAAACTCGTCCCCAAGGAATCTCGGATGATCTTGATCCATCCTAAGTCAATTCCCCAATTTGAGTATTCTGTCAAACAAGATCTGTGTCAGATTCCTGAACTCGACCACACGTGCACTTTTGATCTTTGGCCTCTTTCTTCACTCGAATCGATGGATAAACATATCGTTCATCAATTAGAAGGTGTGAGAGGCATAACAACCCCTTCGGTTAAGTATTCAGTTCATAATCCTCTTGAAGCATCAGAAGAAAGGTGGTATTCGCCAGGGGCTTTCGCCGCGTTTCACTTTACGCATTTAGAATTTGTGAGCCTTGTGAATAAGGCCCCGAAAGATCTGGCCGAGAAAGTGACAAAGGTGGGGATCGAACTTCTTGTTTTACCCAACTAGCCAGAAAGGGGTGGGGAGATGAAAGTAACGGCAGTTGAAGAACTGGTTATAAAACGAAAGCGAAGATATAAAGAACACTGGCGCGGCGCTTCTGATTGGTATTGGTTACGCCGATTGTTGGAAGAAGTCTTCGAGCTTGTCGCTGCATTGCTCAGGCTCCACAAGGATTCACCTCTTCACGAACTGGAGCAAATTGCCTCGATTTGTATGAATTGGATGGAAAGGGGGAAAAGAAAGTGAAACCATATCGTAGATCCCAGACACTACCAAAACTGATAGCAGAGAGATCTAGATTAGAACGAATCCTGATCAGCCCAGTATCCAAGAAAGTAAAGACCCGAATCAAGAGGGCCGTCAAGGAGATTTCTGAAGCAATTGAACTGTTGGGGGCCGAGAAATGAGCAAAGAACTTCCATGTGGCTGTATAGTTGGGCAAGATGCCCCGATTTCTCTTTGTGCTAAGGTTCAGGAATTATTAGGGGAGAAAACCAAAGCTTATCGAACTTGGATGAAAGATTGGTCTGGACATTCGCCGGGGGCTTACGAACGAAAACATTTTAGAGCATATCGGGCAACTTCAAAATCTTATTGGAAGCATTTTGGTGATGTTTGGGGGGAAAGATGAGACGTGAAACATTTTTACACATGGGGTGTGATCTAGTAGTTAGTTTGGCGGCGGTAAAAATAAGTGGCGTTACAATGCTAGACCAGATGTATGCAGGAAGAAAGATGAGTGGAACAGTGCAAGAGCAACGTGATTATTTCAAAGAATATAGACGACTTATCATAGAAGGGAAGACAAATGAAAGTTCCAATAGAGCGATTGATCTATAGTGCTACTATCCCGCCTACAAAACAATTTATCAAGTCTATTGAGAACTACGACAAGATAATGCCTGTCGTGGTCACCCCCCAGGGCGACAATTTCCTGGTGCATATCGGCAATAGAAGCGTCGCTGCTTTGAAGTCACTTGGCAAAACTGAAGTTGAATGTGTTATATCTGACTTAGAGGGGCCAGTCCTTGCCCTTCTTGGCAACCTCCAACGCAGCGAAAATCCTATCGCGGAGGCAGAAGCTATTGTCGAGCTGTTAGAAGGCGGCTGGAGCAAGGAAAACATCGTCGAGAATTTAGGCATCCCAATGTATAAAATCTACCCTCTCTTAAACCTTCACAACAACCTCATTCCCGAGCTCAAGCAAAAGATCGCAGATGGTACAATGGCCGTCGAAGCAGGGAGGTTGGCAACTAAATTGCCTAAAGACAAACAGTTAGAATTGGCTGAGAATGAAAAGATAACAATCGCTGCCACCCAATCTGCTAGACGAAGTGAACAACTGGTACTTCTTGATTTGGATTCGATAACCATTCCAAAGACCTCGGAACTGGATCAGCTCGCTGACGGTCTCACGCGAATCTGCTCTAAAATTCAGCCAGGCTGGGAACGAGAAGTGTTGACAGAAGCCGTCCGCGCCCTAGAATCATTGAGAGGTCTGGATTATCAAGAATAAGGAATAATCTATGAATGTCGACAGTGTTACAGAAATTCTCAGATCATTACGATATAAGTTACTCCTAAAACACTCGAAAGGTAAGAAATTCCAACTATGGAGAATTCTTGCTTCTTTGAAATCATGTGTTCGGATTATTCTTTTGACACCTTTTGGATTCTTGTCTCTTAGGTCAATAAAGAGAATGGGACATGCTACCTGGGTTGGGAGGGAAGAAAATCGGGATGTTTACTTAGAATGGCCTAGGGACGGGGTTTCTATTAGTGCTAAGAAATCGCGAGTTATCTGGGAACTTATCAAGAAAGAATTTTCAACTTCCAAATGGGTGGTCAAAGATGCAATGAAAGTATTAAGGAGAAAATAAGATGAAAGTGGTTCACAGAGGCTTTTCACCAACAGAACGTCAGATCGGTACTATCTACAATGGCTATCGTATAGTTAAGCGTCAGCGGATCCCTTTATGGAGGCAAAAACTGTATGGTGGCAGGAAATGGGAATTTATTGGAAAGCGCGTACGGGAGGCATCATGAGTGAGATCGAAATAATTGTACCAGAAGGAATGTTTGGCCCCGACAAAGACTATCTCGTGGATGCTATTATTCGAGCCATTGCAGAAACCTATGGTGATGAACGCAATTGGCCAACTAAGTACGGTGTGAATTACGAGAATGACGTCTTCATGATGAAATCATATTGTTGGTGTGGGGGAGACGACTGCCCCTGGTGTACTGGGGAAATGCCCAATTTTTGGTACAAACCTACGGATTTCAAAGTTACGTGGTACAAGTTTATTGGGCGGAGCATGGAGTTTAACAGACCAATTCCTATCGGGGAATGTGCTGAGATTCTAAGTTCCTGCCTGCCAAAACAGGAAGAGATTATCAAAGTCGAGGAATAGAAAATGCTAAGAGACATTTGGGACGGTTTTACGGGCAAGGTAAAGTTAGCAGAAAGAAAGCGGCTGAATAGTCTGGTTATCGAGAGAGATGAGAGACTTTGCATTCTTTGTGGAAAAG